>Ga0209777_10002805_pt1 | contig 22369 bp, 17 predicted proteins | sample FrelakmetHBP12HB_FD_187147 | JGI IMG/M metagenome (GOLD analysis project Ga0209777, IMG submission 187147) | Freshwater lake sediment microbial communities from the University of Notre Dame, USA, for methane emissions studies -HBP12 HB (SPAdes)... | ecosystem: Environmental > Aquatic >...
GTCTGATTGCTTATGTTCAGGCCTGAGTACCGAGTGACGGTTATCTTTTGAATCCTTAATCCCATTGGCGATCATGAAAGCCCACATTCTCTGTTATCGTGATTACCACTTATTACACAGTCTCGATCACTTCGTGACTGACCCCGTGGGGCGAAGTAAAGCAACCGCAAATGAGCGCCGAAAGCTTCCAATGACATGTCTCACGGGGCTGACGGAATGAGCTCGCCTACATAAAAAACATTTCGGCGGGCAAGCTGTGGGTACGTTAAACATGGCTTGCATAAGTGCGGGGTTGTCCGGAATTTAGTGGACATTTGACTTGAAAATGAAGATGGCGATGATTATCCTGGGGTTGAAGTTCAGTCAAACAAAAACCACAGAAAGGACCATCGCCATGCATAGTAACAAGAAGGTACGGAAGGAAAACGATCAAGTCAAATTGTTCCTCGATCCGAGTCTGCTTTCGAAAGGATTCGACGTTGAGCAATTGATTAAGGAGTTGCAGTTGGAGGTAAGAGCAGTGGGAATCAGCGCCGGGACAATATTGGTACAGAAGATTATCGAAGGCGAGGTGGCTCATCTGGTAGGAGAGCGGTATGAACGTGAGGAAGAAAAGTATTACGGATGGGGAAGACAGGATGGGTATGTGACACTCGGTGGGCAGAAGGTCCGGATCGAGCATGGACGGGTTCGGCGAGGCCGTGAGAAAGGATCTGAGGTGGTGCCGGAAAGCTACAGAAGATTCCAAGAGAACACTGATCGCACACGGCGTGTTTTTGCCAATCTGTTGGCCAGTGTGAGTTGTCGGCAGTATCAGAAAGCGATTGAAACCGTCCAGGAAGGCTACGGGATATCAAAATCGGTGGTGAACCGCGAGATGATCGAAGCGACCAGCGAACAACTGACAAAGCTCTGTGAGAGGCGCTTGGACAAGGTGGATCTGCTGGTATTGGTCATCGATGGGATTGAAGTCGACGGGACGGTGTTCATATCCGCATTAGGCGTTGACAGGCAAGGAGTTAAGCATCTTTTGGGATTCGTGGAAGGAGCGACAGAAAACTCCGACGCATGCGTTGAGCTCTTGGAGGATCTCAAAGATCGCGGACTGAAAATGGGTGCTGGTTCAGTTCTCGCAATCCTGGATGGGTCCAAAGCTTTGCATAAGGCTGTCAAGGATTTCTTTGGGAAAAAGGTTCTCATTCATCGTTGCCACGAACACAAGATTCGCAACGTCAAGAGCCATCTTCCGAAGAAGTATCACAGCGAGATCGAACGCAAGCTTCGTGCAGCCTACAAGATGAACGATTACCAGGAAGCTCTCAGCGCCCTTCAAGGCGTGCTACGCTACTTGGAGCAGAAGAACGAATCAGCAGCACGGAGTCTGGAAGAAGGAATGGAAGAAACACTCACAATCCACAAGCTTGGACTGCCGGATATTCTCCGCAAGAGTCTTTCGAGCACGAACATGATCGAATCGACCTATTCACGGTACCGGCATGTGACGCGGAATGTGAAACGCTGGAAGAATGTCGAGCAGAAAAAGAGATGGGCAGCAACAGCTCTCCTGGAAGCAGAGCGATCCTTCAGGAGAATAAAAGGATTTAAATCAATCTCCGTGCTTGTTGCAGCACTGGACGCACAACTGGAAATGGTAAACGATCAGACAAGTCAGGCAGCATAATTAATAAACCAACAACCCTGCATCGCCATAGGAATCTCCACTAAACGAGGGACAATCCCCACATAAGTGCGGTGCAGGACTGTAAGCCAGAGGCTTATGAGCGTATGTTGGAGACACTGGCGTTGCTGAAAATCTTAACCCGCAGCAAGCAAAATATTAAACGTGGGAAGGTAAAAACATTGGATGACACTTTCACGAGCTTAGAGAAACGAATCAGAGCATTTAAAGATGAAAGAGTATAACGTTGTAATTGACATTTAGGCTGAAGATGACCTTTTTGACATATACAGTTAGGTAGCCTTGAATGATTCAGTCGAACGTGCAGATAAACTCTATTCTGCACTACGACAAACGTGTTACAAACTCAAAACATTACCTCTGCGCGGCAACATTCCTCCGGAACTCTTTGAAATTGGAGTAACTGAATTTCGAGAGCCGCATTACAAACCTTACCGAGTTATCTACTCAATCGGATCGACTTCAGTTTACGTTCATTGCATCTTAGATGGGAGACGAGATGTACAGACGATACTCCAAGAACGATTACTGCGATGAAGTTGCACTGCTTCATCATTTGTGATGCGGGATGCGGGTTGTGCGATTCCACTTGCCCGGTGCCTTCTGTGGAGCGCCTGGGACCAGAAGTGCGACCTCTTGAGATGTGAGCCTCCTCCAGTCGCCCGGTTTCAAATCCTTCAGCTCATAACCGCCGATCTTCGTTCTGGTCAAGCTGAGAACTTTGTAGCCGAGCGCTTCACACATGCGCCGGACCTGGCGGTTCTTGCCTTCGAAGATTGTCAATTCCATTCCATGGCCGCCGGCCCCTTTTTGCAGTCCCGGGGCTTGCGAGATTTCCGCCGGACGCAGATGCTCGCCATCAAGGGTCATGCCTTTCTCAAAGATCTCTCTATGTCGAGAAGAGAATGGTTTATCAAGTATGACCCGATACGATTTGGGGACATTGGAGCGGGGGTTGGTCAATCGTTCTCCGAGCCGATGGTCGTTGGTGAGGAGCAGTAATCCCGACGTCTCCTTGTCGAGCCGGCCGACCGGAAAAACCCATTGACCGACATCACCGAGGATATCGTACACGGTTTTTCTTCCCCGCTCGTCGGACCGGGTCGTCACGACCCCTTCCGGCTTGTTCATCATGATGTAGATTGGCTCTTTGCTTTGGCTTTTTTTTCCATCGACCTCAATTCTATCTGTGCGTAATGAGCATCGCAACGACGGGTTGGCAACGACCTGGCCGTTGACGGATACTCGTCCGGCTTGAATCAGTTCAATCGCCTGAGTCCGCGAGCAATATCCGAGTTTGGAAAGCGCTCGCGCCAGACTGACATCGCGTATGGCCACGTCTTTCACGATTCAGGATTCAAGAGAGGTTCTTCACGATCCGGGGACCGGATTTATGAATTTCCGTTTCGAAGCCCCTTCACGTGGCGGTAGACCCACCATGCCCCCCCAATGACAATGAACATGCCGATGACGATGTCTGCCTGATGAAAATATTCTCGCAACGTGCCCCAATTTTCACCCAGTTTTATCCCAACCCAGGAAAGCAGAAAACACCAAGGGAGCGAACCGAGGAATGTGTACAGCACGAACCGCCAGAAATGCATCCGCGCGATGCCGGCCGGAAGAGAAATGAAGGTTCGAACGACGGGTAGAAGCCTTGAAAAGAAAATTGCCCAATCCCCATACCTGGAAAACCAACGGTCGGCCAGTTCAAGGTCGTGGTGGGAAACGAGGATGTACTTCCCATACTTTTCGATGAACGGCCTGCCGCCGTACACACCGGCGGTGTAGGCGATCACTGAACCGACGACACAACCGACCGCCCCGGCAATGGCCGTCCACCACAGATTGAATCTGCCGGCAACGACCAGGTAACCGGAAAACGGCATGATAATCTCACTCGGCAGCGGAACGCAGGCGCTTTCAATCGCCATGCAGAGGACAATCCCGGGATATCCAAGGCTAGAGATAACATCAATAATCCAACGACCAACGACTTCAATAAGATTTGTAATCACCGCTTTCCATGGTTTTGTGACAAAGCGTCTGAAGGGACAAATATATGAACATTGAAGAAATACCACATCCCCGTTCTCCCTTCCCGGGACATCTTGTCGATGAATTTCGTGCCGATTTCTCCCCGTTCATGTCTCAGCCGGTCGATGATGTGAACTACCGATGAATCTCACGTTACCAGTTCATACATTTTTTCAATCTGTTGTCTGAATTTTTCTTCAACGACTCCTCGTCGGATCTTGAGGGTTGGAGTGACCTCACCGTTATCAATCGTCAGCGGTTGACTGAGCAATGTGAATTTTCGAACCCGCTCGAACTGCGCCAGGTCTTTCTGGAATCGATTGATTTCCTCCTGAAAGAGCCGGTAGATTTCATCAGAACGGACGAGTTCTTCGTTAGACGAACGGGGGATGTTGTGCCGGGCGGCGTACTCTCGAATTGCGTCAAAGTGCGGGACAACAAGAGCGCTGCAGAACATACGCATGTCGCCGATGAGCACAATTTGGTCGATGTACTCGCTCTGGAGGAACAGACTTTCGATGGGTTGAGGCGCGATGTTCTTTCCGCCCGAACTCACGAAGATGTGCTTCTTGCGGTCGGTGATGACCAGGAAGCCGTCATTGTCGAAGTGACCGATGTCTCCGGTGTGCAACCATCCTCCATTATCGATCGCTTCCGCGGTTGCCTGCGGATTATTCCAGTACCCCTTCATCACATTCGGACCGCGAACCAGAATCTCTCCGTCCGTTCCGATTTTCACATCAACACCCGGAATGGGAAAGCCGACGGTCCCGTGCCGGTAATTATCAACACGATTGCAGCTGATCACCGGGGACGATTCCGTCAATCCATAACCTTCGATGACGAGGATACCGAGCGCATCAAAAAATTCCCCCAACTCGTGGGACAACGCAGCGCCGCCTGAAACAAAGTATTCAATCCTGCCTCCAAGCCGGCTCTTGATCTTGCGAAAAACCAGGAGTTCGGCCAGCTCGCGTTTCAACCTCAGCATCCATGAGAACGATTTTTGTTTCCTCGCCTGAACATATCTTTTGCCGATGCCCACCGCCCATTCGAAAATCCGTCTTTGAAGTACGGGCTGAGAGGCTACCTGCTTCTGAAGTCGCGTGTGCATGCGCTCGAAGAAGCGCGGAACAGCCGTAACGAACGTTGGACGGATTTCGAGGAAGTTCTGAGGGACGGTTTCGATGCTCTCGGCGAATGCAATCGTAGCTCCACACGACATGGCAGTGTAGTACCCTGCCATGCGTTCAAAGGAGTGGCAAAACGGAAGGAACGACAAGAGGACACTCTCGGATGTAATGGGAATACACGCCGCCGAAGCATAGATGTTGCTTACCAGGTTCTTGTGCGTCAACATGACACCTTTTGGGGTGCCGGTCGTTCCAGAAGTGTAGATAATTGTGAGAAGGTCATCGGGCGCATTCCGCTTTCGCTCCCGTTCGACCGCTTCGCGATGCTCGGCGCCCGCTTTGTTGCCGAGGCCCATCAACTTCGCGTAGGCGAGCACGCCTTCCGTTTCATTCTCATCCTGTTCATTCATCACAATTATTTTCTTCAGGGACTTCACGCCCCGGGACACAGCCGTCACCTTATTGAGCTGGAGTTGATTCGAGACGATGATGAAACTCACCCGGGCATCCTCGAGGATGAATTCAATTTGCTTGGGACTAAGGATTGTGTAGAGCGGAACGTTGACCGCTCCCAGCGACAACATCGCCATGTCGGACACTACCCACTCAGGTCGATTTTCTGATATCAGCGCGATGTGATCGCCCCGCTTTACACCGAGCACCGACAGCCCACGGGCGAGAGTTTCCACGCTCTTTCGTAACGCGCTGTAGGAAACTCCTACATACCTCTCCCCCGTCTTATACTTGAGCGCCGGTCGCTGCGTGCCTGCAAAGGTCTTCGTGATGTTATCAAACATCTCCGTGATTGTCGAAAACTCCGCGGCTAGTCCCATCATTCGTCCCATTCAAAGTATCGTCGAATTGAGTCCAAATTAACTTCCTTTGGGATGAAAAGCAAGAGCACACTCATCATGCGCCGGTTTTCCTTGCGGCGAATTCTTGTTCGTGCTTGAATGTTGTCAAACCCGTAAATTCGTTGTCGTTTTTGAAGTTACACAGTAACATTGTGCTGAATTATCCATGGCTCAGAAAATTTTTTTCATTTTTCACTTGACTTCTTGCCCACAACTCAATATATTTGTTGCACTAATGACGGGGACAAGGGGATTCAGGAGACAGGAATCTCGGTAACTGGAGAGGAAATAGCACTATGAAATTTGTGTTAATTTTGCTGGCCAGTCGCTTTATCCACAACGCCCGGTTCATTATGGGAACTAATCCAAACGAGTTTACAAACCAGTCTGCAATAGGAGAGCAATATTGATGGCAAGTCCAGAAACAAGTCCGGGCGCTGAGGGAAACGTCGTCGTAGCTTCGAAGCAAACGGAGACCGGCAGGCGGACAAAAGGACTATCGTTCAAGAGGTTATTCACGAAACCGGGTACGCATCCGTTCGACGAAATCGAATGGGAACTTCGCACCGCGGTTATCAGCAACGAAAAGGGCGAAACGATTTTTGAACAGAAGGATGTCGAGGTTCCAAAATCGTGGTCGATGACGGCGACCAACGTCGTCGCCTCAAAATACTTCCACGGCCCTCTTGCGTCGCCGGATCGGGAACACAGTGTGAAGCAAATCGTTGAGCGCGTCGCCCGCACAATGACGGGATGGGGGCGGAACGGCGGCTACTTCGCTTCAGAAGAAGATGCCGAGAACTTCTATGCAGAACTCACCTTCATGCTCGTCAACCAGTACATGTCGTTCAACAGTCCCGTATGGTTCAATTGCGGCATCGAAGAGAAGCCGCAGTGCTCTGCCTGCTTCATCAACTCCGTGCAGGATACGATGGATTCCATCCTGGAGCTCGCGAAGACCGAGGGAAAACTTTTTAAATGGGGTTCCGGAACGGGGTCAAACCTCTCCGCGCTCCGGTCGTCCAGGGAGGGACTTTCGGGCGGCGGTACAGCTTCGGGCCCTGTCTCCTTCATGAGAGGTTATGATGCGTTTGCCGGTGTCATCAAATCCGGCGGCAAGACCCGCCGTGCGGCAAAGATGGTCATCCTTAATTCCGACCATCCCGACATTCTCGATTTCATCAAGTGCAAAGCCGACGAAGAGAAGAAGGCGTGGGCTCTGATCGATGCGGGATACGACGGCGGGTTCAACGTTCCCGGCGGTGCGTACGATTCGGTGTTTTATCAAAACGCGAATCATTCAGTTCGCGTGACCGACGAGTTTATGCGTGCGAGTATGGAGGACAAGAACTGGACGACCAAATCGATCATAGGCAGCCAGCCAATGGATACGTACCGGGCACGGGACCTGATGAAGGAAATGGCGGAGGCGGCATGGGTCTGCGGCGATCCCGGCGTGCAGTTTCACACCACCATCAACAATTGGCATACCTGCCCGAATTCGGCTCCTATCAACGCGTCGAATCCCTGCAGCGAGTACATGTTCCTCGACGACACCGCATGCAATCTGGCGTCACTCAACCTCATGAAATTCCGGACCGAGGACGGCGAGTTCAACACCGAAGCATTCTGCCATGCAGTCACGATCACCATTACGGCGCAGGAGTTCGAAGTCGACAACGCAAGCTATCCAACGCCGAAGATCGCGCAGAACAGTCACGAGTATCGACCTGTCGGATTAGGATACGCAAACCTTGGCGCCCTGCTCATGGCACGCGGCCTGCCGTACGACAGCGATGAAGGTCGGGCATACGCCTCGGCAGTCACAGCACTGATGTGCGGACAGGCGTACAAGCAATCGGCTGTTATTTCAAAAGAGCTCGGACCGTTCAATGGTTTTGCAAAGAATCGCGAGCCGATGCTTCGGGTGATGAAGATGCACGGTCTGGCGGCAGATGAAGTCAAGGATCGATACGTTCCGGGAGACTTGCTGACTGCTGCCCGCAAGGTGTGGGACGACGCGTATGCGATCGGCCGGGAATACGGCTTCCGCAATTCACAAGCCACGGTTCTTGCCCCGACAGGCACGATCGGCTTCATGATGGATTGCGACACCACCGGTGTCGAGCCGGACATTGCCCTGGTCAAATACAAGAAACTCGTCGGCGGCGGTTTAATGAAGATCGTGAACAACACTGTGCCAGCGGCCCTCAAGAAACTCGGCTACATCGACGAGCAAGTCGAGCACATTGTAGCCTATATCGACAAGAACGATACCATTGAGGGCGCCCCGCATATGAAAGCGGAACACCTGCCCATATTTGATTGCGCGTTTAAGCCGGCAAAGGGCGAGCGCACCATTCATTATATGGGACATGTGAAAATGATGGCGGCCACCCAGCCGTTCCTTTCCGGGGCGATCTCAAAAACCGTCAATATGCCCTCGGAAGTAACACCCGAAGACATCGGCAACACGTACGTCGAGGCCTGGCGACTCGGCCTGAAGGCAATTGCCATTTACCGGGATGGATGCAAGCGAACGCAACCGCTGAGTACCAGTCTCGATCAGCCCTCCGGCAAGGGAAAACAGCGCGCCGTGCGCCGCCGGCTTCCGGATGAACGACAGGCAATCACGCACAAATTGTCGATCGCCAATCATGAAGGCTATATCACCGTCGGATTGTATGAAGACGGAACGCCCGGAGAGATCTTCATCACAATGTCGAAAGAGGGCTCGACCATTTCCGGATTGATGGATGCATTCGCGACAGCCGTTTCGATGGCATTGCAGTACGGCGTTCCGCTGCGTGTTCTCGTCGAGAAGTTCTCCCATATGCGTTTCGAGCCGAGCGGGTTTACGGGCAACAAGGAGATACCGATCGCAAAATCTATCTGCGACTACATCTTCCGGTGGCTGGGAAAGAAATTTCTGCCCCCCGAAGAACAGCCGACAAACATGGACAACGGTAACGGCAGCCCGGCGACGACCGTGGAATCGAGCCACGTCGCGAAGGTTCACTCCTCCATTCGCTCCGAGACGGTGAGCGAAAAAGGTGAGCGCGAAGTGTCTCAGGCGCAGTCCGACGCGCCCCCGTGCCACGCATGTGGAAGCATTATGGTGCGTAGCGGAAGCTGCTACAAATGCGTGAACTGCGGGGAAACCTCGGGATGTTCGTAGCATCGCGAAGCAGGTAAACGGCCCGCAGCAGGTGACATTCGGGAACGGGCGCAAAGACGCAGTCCTTTCCTGCTGATTCAATACCAGGGAACCGACACGTTGTAGTTTACAGCGTGTCGTTTTTTTTGTCCCACACGTACAAATGTGCTATCTTTCGTCTATGCAGCGGATGACCTTCATCCTCGCCGTAGCGCTCTTCTTGCCCATCATTGCCCACTGCCAGCAGGTCGAATGGCGGAAGAACTTCGATGACGCAAAGGCCGATGCCCTTACCGAAGGCAAACTCATCCTCCTCTACTTCGAATCGACGTCCGATGAACATTGCTTCACGATGGACAGCGAAACGTGGAACCAGCCGGCGATCGTCAAGATGTCGAAGGGGTTCGTGTGCGTCAAGATCGACTTCGAACAGATGCGCTTGAGCAGCAATATGATTCGCAAGGACAGGAACCAGAAGCTAGCAGTCCGCTACAGAGTGAGCTACCTCCCCACAGCCGTCTTCATCGACCTCCTCGGAAATGTCTTTCTCCGGGTCGAAGGCTTTGTCCGGGCTGCCGAGATGATGGCAGACATGGAATCTCTTCCAACCGACCTCTCCCGCGTATATTTCCTCCTCGCGGAACTGGAGAAATCACCCGGCGACGTGGGCATGAGGATCGCCGCTGCCGACAGTTTTCAACAACTGAAATTGTACGAGGCCAGCAACACGTACTACAGGGAAACCGCCCACACGGACACCGTCAAGAGAAACCGGAAACTCTCAGAACATGTCGACATGTCAATGGCAAGAAACTACGTCGAGCTCAACGAAGTCCATGCTGCAATCGACCTGCTGGAACGTATGCTGGATAAGTATCCCGGGAGCGCCCGGCGCCCGGAACAGCTCTATCTGCTCGCCGGATTGAACCTGCAAGCGTTGAACGAAATCCGGGCGCGTGAGTATCTCGACGTCCTTGAAAAAGACTTCCCGGGGAATCCGTTCACAAAACGGGCAGAGCGGCTATTAAGGAACTAGGAGGCGGCTGAAAAATGGAAATGTAGAGTCCGGTTACGAACCGGACGTTATGAATTCAGAGCGATTTTCGGCGATGTCCGATTGCGAACCAGCCAAACAGACGGCTGGCAGGTCGGACTCTACGGCAGCGCGTTCTCCACCAAATCTGCCGCCCTGAAACCACTCATGACGGCGCCTTCGATTGTCGCCGGTAACCCTGTGTTTGTCCAATCTCCGGCAAGATAGAAGTTCCTGATCGGCGTCTCCGGTGCAGGTCGAAACGGCTCGATTTCATTCGTCGCAGAGAACGTCGCCCGCTTTTCCTTTATGACCACCGAGTGAATGAGTTTTGCCTGCCGGGCCTCCGGAAAAACTTCCCTCAATTCCTGAAGCGCGACCGGGATCAGTTTCTCCTTTGGTTCGTCAACGATATCGTAGGCGCCGCTCAAAACTGCAGAGAGATATCCCGTTGTCTTACTATCGCCGACAATCCTCCTTCGGTTGAACACCCACTGGAGTGTCCGACCGATGAAACCGACGTAATCGACATTCATGAATTCCCTGTCGAACCAAAGATGAAGAGAAATGATTGGTGAGGATTCGAACTTTGAGAGATCGACGAACGGTTTTTCGTTCCTCACGCCGGCAGGCATGATTTTCCTCAAAGCGAAATACGGCAACGCACTGATCACATGTTTGGCACTCACCCGCCGACCATTCTTCAACCTAACACCTATCACCTTAGAACCTGTCACCTCCACAGCTCCCACCTCGGTGTTGGTGAAAACGACTCCTTTGTTTTCCACAATGACCCTCTCCGCTTCCCTGGCATAAAGTTCTGTCTGCCCAATCTGAGGGATAAGAATCGCGGAATCCGATTTCCTGGCCAGGAATGTCGCCCGAAGCGAGCGAGCGAAAAGGAGCGCTGAGGCACGCTCCGGATGTTCATTCATCATAGAAATTGCCACGGGAAACCAGAGGCATCTTTTCGCTTCCGCCGATTGGTTCAAACTATCCAGCCACCGGTCGATTGTAAGGAGAGAAAGCTCTCGTTCGAGGGCTGGAGTCCACGAACTCAGTGCCAGCCCGACATTGAGCAATCGTCGCCTCTCACGGAGCGACAGGAGCTTGAATGTGAGCATGCCGGCGCTAAGATGAAACGGCCTCGGGAGCGAAGACACCTCAAAGGTGCAGAATCCTTTTGTCGGATGATGCAGCGGGAGGCTCAGCCTCGTCTGTTGGCGAAGAAATCCGCGGGTTCCGATCAACTCAAGATAGTGGAGGGTGTGATGGTATGCCCCGACCAGGACATGCTGGCCGTTATCGACAACATCGCCCGTCGCTTCATCGACGTACGAGTAACACCGGCCGCCAAGTTTCCCCGCTCTCTCGAAGAGAGCGACCCGCGCACCGCCGAGAGAGAGTCTTACCGCTGCCGCAAGCCCGCTCAGCCCGCCTCCCAGGATGGCAACGTCGAACCGGGAGGACGAAGCATCGTCAGAATTTTTTTTCGGATTTCGGATTGGGACTTTCGGATTGCTCAAGCGACGCTGTGCAATCATCACTTCCCGAACAGCCGCTGTTTGACCCAGTACTTTATTGCAATCAGGAACTGAAGATACCTTGGGAGGGTAACCGATCGGTCGAAAACGTTGTGGCCGGCTTTCTTGATGCGCAAGAGCATGTGAAAATAAATTCGTTCCATGATCTTCGCCGCGAACATCGCGCGTTTGTCTTCAGGGGGAAGGGAATCCTGGGCTCTGCGGAAATATTCTTCAGCGCGCTGAGCTTCAAACTCCATCAAGGAACGAAACTCCGGGGTGTAGCGGTGTGCGAACAAATCCGCCTCTGAATAGCCGAATCGCCGCAAATCTTCCCGCGGGAGATAGACCCTGCCGTACTTGGCATCGATGCTCACGTCACGCAAGATGTTTGTGAGCTGCAGGGCGATGCCGAGATTAATTGCATATTCTTTCGTCTTTTCGCTCCGCGACCCGAAGACCTCCAAACTCATTAACCCGACCGACGAAGCGACCAGGTAACAGTATTCCCGCAATTCGTCGAAGGTATCGTACCTGTCCTTGACCAAATCCATCTCCACGCCTTTGATCAGTTCATAGAAATGGATGACCGGAATCTTGAAACGTTTCGCGATGGCACTCAGTTGATTCAGAATCTGGTATTCCGATTCACCCCCGAGGGCCTTCTCCAGTTCCATCCTCCATTTGCGCAAGCGTTCGACCTTGCTCCTGATATCTCTCCCTTCATCAACGATATCATCAGTCGTGCGGCAGAAAGCATAGACGGTGCTGAGTGCATCGCGCTGATATTTCGGGAGGAACGAAAAGGAGTAATAGAAGCTCGTATGGCTCCCTTTTAATACCGCACCTGCTACGTCAGATCCCATGCCTTCTTCCTTTTTCGAGGGCGAGCCAGATCACCGGTGAGCATTGCACGTGACAAAATCTGAAGTTTATGGTTCCACTTCAACGCCGGCCGTCGATGGAATACGTCGTACTGAATCTTCTCAAGCCGTTTCAACACCGACATGCCGCCGAACCAGATCAGCTTCAGCTCGAGCTGCAATTCTTTCTCAACCAGGGAGGGAAGTTCCGCTCCCAGGTAAAACAATTTCCTTGTCCTGTCCACCTGAAATTTCATGAGTCGCTTGAAGTTTTCATCCGGCACTCCGGTTTTCCATTTCTCCACCGGATATCCAAATTGTGTCATATCTTCGATGGGAATGTACAATCGGTCTTTCTGAACATCGACGGCAACATCCTGCCAGAAATTGGTGAGCTGGAGCGCCGTACAAATATTATCGGACAATGAGAACAATCGTTCATCCCGATGGCCAAAAATCATCAACACGAGTCGGCCGATCGGATTTGCCGAGCAGGAGCAATAACCGAGCAGGTCATCGAATGTCTCGTAACGATTCTGAGTCACATCTTTTTTGAACGCCGTCAGCAGGTTCTGGAGCGGCTCGATGGGAATATTGTTCCGTTTTACTGTTTCGTTCAGGGCGATGAACACCGGATGCTCTGCACTATCCAGATAGCAGAGACGAAGTTTTTCTTCCCACTCATTCAGGTCACGTAAGCGATCTTCCGCGGGGCGTTTCAGCTCATCCGCAAAATCGTCGGCGATCCGGGCAAAGGCATAGATTGCCTGAATATACGGTCGTTTTTCCTCCGGCAGGAAGAGAGAAGCGACGGGGAAATTCTCATAGTGCGCGCTCGTTATCGCGGCACAATAGGCAAATGCTTCATCGGAAGCATGATTCTTTTGATGGGTTTGAAAGATATTTGTATCCACAGGATCGCTCCATCTAAAAATAAGAAAGAATCAGACAAGAAACAATGAACACTGGCGGGTTATCTTGAGAATCAAACATCGTCCGTCGACCCATCCCCGGAACTGCGCCAATTCGCACGTTGAGCGAACCAGGATGCGGTCGCCCAGGTGTGGGAATACTTGACATTGTCGCGGGCCTTTCTTAAACTACCTACCGCTCGGTATATAACTATCCATTTTGTGAAGCGTTTGAACTATGAAAAAATTACGTCGGGCCCGGCGGAATACCCGGGAGCAGATATTTCTCGCCGCGGCTGAGCTTTTTACAAAGAAGGGATATGACGCCGTCTCCATCCGGGAGATCTGCGAGAAGGTCGGCGTTGGAAAACCCGCGTTGTATTATTATTTCCAAAATAAGGAATCTCTGCTCGTGGCATTGATCGACGAAGCATATCGTGTGGGATTCGATTATTTTTCAAAACACATCATGCCCCATCGGGAGTGGAAGCGCAAATTTCAGGGTCTGCTGAAAGCGGCGTCGCTCTATTCCCGTGAGTACCCTGCCCTGATCCGTTTCTTTCTCTTGTTGCCCCACATGGTGCTTCCGCCGAATGTCGGGAAGAAGGTCGAGGCCCTCAAACGGCAGGAGATGAACTTCTTCACCGACCTGCTGAAAGAAGGAAAGAGGGCAAAGTGTATTTCAAAAAAGGTCAATCTTGACATATTGCTTGTACTTTTGGTGGGGTCCATCCAGCTAATGGTAACAAAGCCTCAAAGCTCGGAGATTCCCTATCCCTGGCACGAGCATGACATCGAGGAGCTGTTCATGTTCTTCAGCAACAATATTCTGCAGACTGCGTAACACTGATGAACCTGTTGAGTACACCTGAGTTTTGATCCAAATTATATTGTACAAACGAGGATATTATGAGTGAAAAAAACAAGTCCCTGGTCGTGACGCTACTCCTATTTTCTTTTCTCATCACACCTGTGGCGTGGTCGCAGGCAACGAACGGCCGACGCTTCAGCCTTCAGGACGCCGTACGCCTGGCGATGAAACAGAACCCTGACCTAAAAACCGCCCGTCTGGAAGTGGAGAAATCCGACGCGCGGGTTCGAGAGGCATGGGGAAATGCCCTCCCGTCGTTGGACATCTCCGGCACGTATACGCGCACGCTGAAAGCCCCGATCTTTTTCGCGAGCTTCAATGACCAGGCAGTGGAGATTGAGATGGGCTTTCCCCACGCGATCAACATGGCGCTGACGGGAAAACAGGTCCTCTTCAATGCAGCCGTAATCGCCGGCGTCGGCGCGGCGCATGTGTACTCAGAGATGGCAAGGGACCTCTACGGGAGCAAACAGCTGGAGACCGTCACAAAGGTTCGCAAAGCATACTATACTGCACTGCTGGCCAAGGAGGTCATCAGTATGATGCATTCGAGCCTGCGGAACGCAGAAGATAATCTTAAGAATGTCCTCCTGATGCGGAAACAGGGCATCGTGTCGGAATACGATGAGCTGCGCGCATCGGTGCAGGTGGAAAACCTCCGGCCCGAGGTCATCCGGAGCGAAAACAACTATGCACTCTCACTCGATGCCCTTCGGAGCGCTATCGGAATGGAGTTGGACGAGAATTTCGAGATCGCGGACTCGCTCGCGCTCGAAGCCATCGACGATTCTCTCATTGCAAGGGCCGAGGAGTTGGCTATGGGTTCCAACCCAAATCTGAGCGCAATAAACCGTCAGATCGATCTCAACGGCGCGATGACTTCAGCCGAGCGTTCTAACTACCTTCCGACCGTCGCGGCATTCGGCCAGTACCAGTATCAGGCAGCGAGATCCGACATCAATTTTTCTGCCAATGACCTCATCCCAAGTACACAGGTTGGAATCACCGTGTCGATGAATATCTTCCAGGGGTTGCAGACGCGATCAAGGGTCGAACAGGCCCAACTGGAACAGGAAAAGAGTGTTGAACAGAAAGCGAGTCTTGAACGCACGGTGCGGACGGGCGTTCATTCGGTCGTTGGAAACATCCGGCAGGCACGCAAACGAGTCGAGGCGCAGGAGCGTACGGTGGAGAGCGCCGAACAGGGGTATAAAATTGTGACGGCGCGGTTCCTCGCAAACGCGGCTACCCAGCTTGAAGTTAATGACGCCCAGCTCGCGCTGACGCAGGCGAAGGTGAACCGCGTCCAAGCGGTGTACGATTACCTTACTGCAGCGGCTGACCTTGACCAGCTCATCGGCCGCCTGCCCTCATGTGCCGTTGAATCGAACAATGATTGAAAGGAATATGACAATGAAAAATCCAGCGAGACTTTTTCTGTTGGCCGCAGCAGCCGCAATTGCATGCATATTTTTATCCTGCAAGAAAGCCGACAATACCGGCGCGAACGTCGCTCAGCCGGTAAACGTCCAGATCGAGATTGTGAAACCCCAGCGGTTAATGGACATCATAGAGGTCGCCGGCACAGTCCGAGCCTACGAGCAGGCCAACATCAGCCCCGAGGAAGGTGGCGTTGTGAAGGAATGGAAGGTCGAGAAAGGCAAGCAGGTCAAAAAAGGGGATGTTATCGTTATACTGAACGATGAGATCCTTAAAGCGGGGTGGGATGCGGCTGAAGCCCAGTACAATATGGCCGAGTTGAACGTGGAGCGTCAGAAGGGCGTGTACGACGAGCGAGGTATCAGCGAGCTCCAGTACAAAAACCTTCAGTACGCTCGCGACGCCGCGAAAGGGAATGCCGACCTGATGAAGGCACGGTGGGATCACACTCAGATCCACAGTCCGATAGACGGTACGCTGGATAACACGATTCCGAAGGAAGGTGAGATGGCCCCGCCCGGGGTACCAATGGCCCGTGTTGTCAATATGTCAATGATCAAAATAGAGACAGAGATCCCCGAAATGTATGCTGGAGCAGTCACCGTCGGCACACCCGCCACAATCACATTCGATGCCCTGCCCGGCGACACACTCAGAGGGAACGTGAGCTTCGTAGGCTCGACCGTTTCCGAAGCAAACCGTACGCTGGAGGCCGAGATCAACCGGCCCAATCCATTCCGGAACCTGAAAGCGGAAATGGTCGCCAAAGTTAAGCTGGTGCGTGCTGCCAGGTCTGAGGCTGTACTCATCAGCGAGAACATCGTGCAACTCGTCGACCGCAACCGTTCGATTGTCTACGTCGAGAACGGCGGCCGGGCTGAGGAGCGACGATTGAGGATCGGGGCCCATCAGGGCAACTTGATGGAAGTGCTGGACGGTCTCAAGCCGGGCGACCGCCTCATTACGGTGGGATTTCAGAAGTTGGTGAATGGCACACCTGTCACTGTTACCCAATAGGTGGAGAGAACGCCATGAAAATCTGGAGCATAGCAGTCGACAACAAAGTTGCGGTGTACCTCCTCATGGTTGTCATCGTGATTTTCGGCTGGATATCGTATAATCGGCTTCCGCGCGAGGCGGCCCCTGACATCACAATACCATTGGTCATCGTGGCCACACCGTACATCGGGGTATCCCCTGTCGACATCGAGGGATTGATCACACAGCCGCTGGAACGCGCGCTTAAGGGCCTGAAAGATCTCAAGCAGATCACATCGGTCTCCAAGGAGGGACTCTCAACGATTCGCGTGGAATTTAATACCGGAATTGACATCGACGAGGGCCTGCGCCGCGTGAGAGACAAGGTCAACTCAACGCGTCCCCAACTCCCCTCCGACATCCTCGACCCTGTGATCTCGGAAATTAATATTAGCGAGTTCCCAATCATGTACGTCAACATCGGCGGGGAAGTCGGGCTAGCGCGTCTGAAGAAGACAGCCGACGACTTACGCGATTTGGTCGAGGGCATTCCTGGAGTCATCCGGGCGGACATTATCGGCGCGCTGGAACCGGAGATACAGGTCAACTGTGATGTGTACCGTCTGAACGCATACCAGGTGAGCTTCGACGATGTGGCGAACGCCATCCGCGGGGAAAACCTTTCGATCCCCGGCGGTTCCATCGATACGAAAGAGAAAAACCTCACCATCCGCATTCCCGGCGAGTTTAAACAGGTAAGGCCGCTAGAAAACATCATCCTCAAAATTCAGAACGGCAAGCCGATCCATCTGCGGGATGTCGCCAAAGTAGAATACTCATTCGAAGACCGGCAAACCTACTCCCGTCTCAACGGAAGGGAGGTGATCTCCCTTGCTGTCCGCAAACGCGCCGGGGAAAACCTTATCCGCATTTCAAACGAAGTCAAACGCATTGTCGCCGCCCAGCAAACCCAGCTCCCGCAGGGCATCAAGCTCGATATCTCCAATGACCAGTCGCTGTTCGTCAACCGGATGGTGAAGGAGCTGGAGAATTCGATCCTGACCGGCATGTTCCTCGTTGTGATGTCGCTGTTCATGTTCTTCGGTTTCAAGAACTCGCTGCTCATATCGACAGCGATCCCGCTTTCCATGTTCGTCGGCTTCGCCGTACTTTCAGTCCTCGGCATCACGCTGAACATGGTCGTACTGTTCTCACTGGTGTTGGTACTTGGCATCCTCGTGGACGACGCCATCGTGGTGATCGAGAACTGTTACCGTCACCAGGCGGAATATGGCGAACACCCCATTCTGGCGGCAAAGACGGCAGCAGGCGAGGTCTTCGTGCCCGTTCTTGCGTCGACGGTGACAACACTGTCGGCGTTCCTCCCGCTGGCATTCTGGCCGGGCATCGTGGGCGATTTCATGAAATACTTCCCGTTCACTTTGATCATTACGCTCAGCGCGTCGCTGTTCGTTGCCTATGTCATCAGCCCCGTGCAAGCTGCCCAGTGGATCGACTATAAGAAAGAAATCCTCAAGGTGAAAAAGAACGTCGAGCATCCCCACTGGTACAAGAAATACAATCCGTTCACCATACTCTACCACAAGGTGGATGGCGTGATGTTCCCGTGGCTGCAGGGAGAGTACGTTCGGATACTCCAGTGGACTCTCAAGCGCAAGGGGCTCACTATTGCGGCTGCGCTCGGATTGCTGGTATTCGTTGCGATCCTCTTCGCGATGTTCAACCGGGGCATCGACTTTGTCCCGAACACTGAGCCGTCTCAAATCAGCGTGAGCATCGAAACGCCGCCGGGAACATCGCTAGACGTGACCAACGCCATAAGCGAGACGGTCGAGGAGCGCTTGGCAAAGGTCCCCGGGAAAAAGGACTTCGAGTTTGTGGTGACGAGCATAGGAACGTCCGACGACCCGTTCGACTTCGGCGGCCAGGGAACATCCAACAAAGGCAGTGTCGCAATCAATTTCTACGAGAAGTTGAAACGGAACCAGAGCACATTCCAGACGTTGCAGGAAGTGCGCAATGCGACCACCGGAATCGCCGGGGCCGATCTGCGCGTTGCGAAACAGCAAATGGGCCCGCCCGTGGGCGTCCCTGTCAGCATCGAAGTCTCCGGAGAAGACTATGACCAGCTCGCGTTGCTCAGCAAAGCGATCCGCGAGAAGATCAAGGACGTTCGCGGACTCGTCGACCTCAAGGACGATTACAACACCGGCCGGCCCGAGGTCGAGATACTCATCGACCGTGAGAAAGCCGGATTATTCTGGACGAGCACCGGCCAGATTGCAGCAACTATCCGCACGGCCGTTGCGGGCGTTGAAGCATCGAAGTATCGTGTGGGTGAGGACGAATACAAGATCCGTGTCCGGTTGCAGGAGGACCAGCGGTCCTCGGCCGCAGACCTCGAGAACCTCCGGATCAGTTTCATGAACCGACGCGGGCAGCAACTCTCCATTCCTTTGACTTCGGTGGCGAACATCCGGCGGACCACAGCGGTAACGGATATCCGGCGCAAGGACCAGAAACGTGTCATCACCGTCTCGGGCGACGTCGAAGGGCGCGTGCAATCAGAGGTGATCAACGAGATCAGGAATCGACTGGAGGGATTCAACCTCCCCCCGGGGTACGCCATCAAGCTCACCGGTTCTCAGGAAGAGCAGCAAAAAGCCGCGGACTTTCTCTCGAACGCATTCATCATAACGCTGCTCCTGGTTTTCCTGATCATGGTGGCGGAGTTCAATTCGCTGAAAGTGCCGTTCGTGATCATGCTCTCGGTCGTTCTCTCGCTCATCGGAGTAATGCTCGGACTCATCATCACACAGACTCCCGCCAGTATACTCATGACGGGCGTGGGAACCGTTGCGCTTGCCGGTATCGTTGTCCGCAACGGGATCGTTCTGCTGGACTTCGTGAAGCACAAGTACAAGGAAGGCAGTGTCTCGCTCGATGAAGCACTTCTCGAAGCCGGACGCATTCGTTTGCGGCCTGTGATGCTGACGGCGGCCGCAACTGTTCTCGGCGTCCTGCCCATGGCGATGGGAATTGACTTCGACTGGAGAGAATTCCATTTTGTCATCGGCGCGGAAAGCGCCGGCTTCTGGCGTCCGCTTGCGGTCACGATCATTTTCGGGCTCACTATAGCAACTGTTCTGACCCTTGTCGTTGTCCCGACAGCCTACTCTCTGCTCGATGAATGGAACAAGAAGATCAAAGCGAGGCTTTCAACGTACTTCAGTCAAAGAGAAGTATGACTGTAAATTGAGACTTCTGAAAAATTCAAAAAGGTCATTCTGAACGGAGTGAAGAATCTCGTTTTTGACCTGTTTTAGATGTTTCGCTTCGCTCAACACTATGAACCTCACATAGCTATAAGTTCTCCCTTGGTAAATCGCTCACGCAACTCTTATCCCGATCCATTCCGAGCCTGCTTGGATGATCATATAAGCTGTCCGTTGTCCAGATAGTGTTACAGATGATACCTCATTGATCATTTGGCCGGACTGGGCCTGTATTGTAAGCGCAGCAGTAGGAGAAGCATTGGCAATGTAGAAAACTCTGCCGACCGGCACGGCGTTGAGGAGAGGCAGTTTAACGATGGGCGCTTGACTGGCGTCGACGTACAAGAACCCGTCGCCCAGCGCTGGAGTATAATTGTTTTGTGTGACGTACGAGTAAGGCAGCTCAGATTGCGTGAGTATATCAGCCGTGTCGTTATTATAGCAATCACGAATAGCTTGGGGTTTATTCGAAATGCCTTGAGTGTAATTTGATGGTGCAAAGAAACCTCCGGTTATTATGCACCTTCTTGGTATCGTTGAAGTGTCTTCAATTGCGTACTTGGTTCTGTAGGGGGGTGACCCACCATGAAACTCACAACCTATCAAGGCAATATCGTATGGGCCATAACCGTTTGTGTTCGGCTCGAGCAAAATATCTGAGAACAGACCGTTACCAGCGGTTGAATTTCCGCCAAAGATCGCCTTTATAATTCTTACGTCACCCGGGATAAAACCGGTCCCGGGTGCCAGTTTTTGACAAATATGCAGCCCGACTTGCGCGTTAGCACCCAGGTTCAATCCAAAAAAAACATAGCCCGCAGTATCAGAGATTTCCATCCCAATGAGGTTGCCCCAGCTATCCACATCGATAAATCTCCCAATGCCTGAACCTACTAAGGTGTTAACTGAGCCAGGGAACTTAATGCCAACCCCGAATATATTATTCCCAGATGCTATGCGGGTTCCTTTTATGTCCTGGCCCATTAAAACAAAACCATCTGAATCACATCCAAATACTGTCACCCCATCGAGAAACAACTCATGCTGGCCCAGACCACCGTAAAAACCTGTTCCTTTAACTTGATATATAATCACGTTCCGAATCTGGAACTGCGTACGATTTGGCGGGGGCGCGGAGGGCCAGGGGGGTGGGGGGGGGCGGGGGAAGTGTAACATCATTCACCTTGATTCCGTAATATCCAGAACCTTGTGGATTGCCAGCTTTGTTGCCGTATAGAATTAGGTTTTCGATGCCTGCGCTACTAAAATCATTTGGTATTTTCGGTTCGATCATGCTTATGCCACTCGTCGCGCCGTTCGCCAACTGGATAATTGTATTCACCCTCGCCAAGAAGCCGCCTGTGTCAATGTCTATCTTGTTATAGGTCGTACCTGATACACCTTTAATATAAACCTTACTGGGTAGTTTCAATGTTGCGCTGATAATATATGTTCCCGGTGGGAAGAAGATTATTCCCCCACCATATGAATCGGCTGCGTTTAACGCATTTTGAATCGATGTAGTATCATCTGTTGTCCCATCACCCCTTGCACCCCAGTCTCGAACATCCAGATCCCAAGGATATTTCGGATATGGGTAGACCGTCGGCTGATACGGATATGGGTTGGGCATATTAATCCTCTCCTGGTTTAAATTTATTTAAGACAATTGCAATTAACGATGCGCGGGAACCACGCCTTCGTTTTTTTCTGGTTGTAGAGTAGGAAAAGGAGCGCAGCCAACTTTCTGTCTCTCCTTTTCCCCTCGTCAAACCGTACGTGAGGTTTTCCCTCATACGGCTTTCCTGAAACCTTACCACGACAGCAGCATCGTGCAACACCCTCTAAACATGCTGAAGTTTTCCGTGTCTGGTAATCCCGTCTGGGATAGTACACGCTCCATCCGTTCTTCAGGTGTCTTAGTTCAGCAGAAGCCCTTCCCTCCGTCGCGTATTAATGCAACTTCATCAGTACTACGGCTTCATCCGCCACCCTGCCAACTTCCTCCGATTTCGTTCCCTTATACGGAGGCTCTTCTCTCATCCCTTGACATGCGGATGGGGCTGGCGAGGGCTTCCCAAGTTCCGTTCCGTTCTTTCTGACCATGTCGTCGCTCATACCCCGGAGATGCCATCAACCGTCTGTCCGCTCTGGACTCTTCTCTGGCCTCAGTTGATGGTGATGACTTCATCCATAAAATAGGGACTCGTCCATCCCAATTAGCTCTTTACGAGGCTACCTGTGCGTTCACTCCTGTTACAACCTGGTCTTTTGCGTAGCACCCTTTCAGGTTACATTGTCGAGTCGCTTAGTATTTATCCGTTTCCAGATATACACCGACTCCTCGCTACGTGGCTTCAGAGTTTTACCACGTCCGGGACTTGGAGGAGGTCGCACTCCTCCTCCGCACCCGGATAGAATTGGAACAGCTTAACTTGGCACTCACTATTTATAGTTAGTATCAAATGATACCAAGGTCAAAAATGAGTATTTTAGGAATACACATTATGTTTGAGGTATCATATGAGCGATCAGCAATTATCAGAGCGTCTTAAATCAAAATCAGTACGGCAA
>Ga0209777_10002806_pt1 | contig 22365 bp, 19 predicted proteins | sample FrelakmetHBP12HB_FD_187147 | JGI IMG/M metagenome (GOLD analysis project Ga0209777, IMG submission 187147) | Freshwater lake sediment microbial communities from the University of Notre Dame, USA, for methane emissions studies -HBP12 HB (SPAdes)... | ecosystem: Environmental > Aquatic >...
ACGATCGCCTACGCTAAACAAAGAAGACAATTTAACAAGACTCTGGTGGAGCATCAAGGTTATACGCACAAATTATTGGTGCCCAATGCCGTGCGCTTGGAGGCGGCCCGGGCATATATCGAACATGTAGCCGAGAGACTCGACTCCGGTGAGGCAGATCTGCAAGTAGAAGGTTCGATTGCCAAATACTTTGCCACCGAGGTCGGCGATGCCATGGCCAATGACGCCATTCAGGGTCTTGGCGGTTACGGGTTTATCCGTGAATATGAAGTTGAGAAAATCAAAAGGGATATTAAAATCACAACTATTTTTGAAGGCACCAGCGAAATCCAACAGAACATTATTTCCACTTTTCGATGGCGCGACACCTTGCGCTCCAACGGCGGATATTACCAGACCATGGCTGCTGATCTTGAGCAGATGGGAGAAGAGGTTGGTGGCCGTTGGCTGGCTTCCGGCATCCGGCTTATGAATGAAATCATCCAGGCGACCCGCAAGGCCAAACTAACCAAAACCCAATATGTCATGTTCCTTTTGGCTGAGATGATGACCTGGAGTGAAACGGCCCATGCCTTTTGCAGGAAAGCCGTTCAATATGGGGGCAGAGAGAGAACATCCGAATTCATGAAAGCCGCCGCCCGTTTATTTGTTAATGAAGTGCTCGGGAAGATCTATTCCCATGGGCTCAAGATCATCCAGGGTTGCGATGCGGATATGGGGGATCTGGCGGAAAGACTCAATACACTGGATCTCCGCGGAGCCATCAAAGGATATCTGAAAGATATGAACTTGGTCGCAGCCGAATTAGTGAAATCCTAAAGCCATTAAACCAGGCTCACATCGCCCAATCTTACTCAGCGAAAACCCGGGCGGTTTTATTTAGCGGAAGACTCTCTGACAAAAGAACGTTATTGAAGGTTAAGGAAATTTTAGATAAGCACTTTCTGCACGAATGGCCCCTTTTACTCTCAAGGGGTTTATTTTCGACTTTGCCTTAAAACACCTTATAGGCCCGACCAAATTTTGTCTTTGGAAAATTAAATTAGTGTGGTGTCCCCGGATTTCCAACGCTGCATTGGGACACAGCAGATTGCTCCATTAAAGAGATGAGCCAATGGTGGAGCCCTTTTTCCCGCCGATTGGTTCCAACGGCTAGTTGTTTTTCGCTTCTACCAAGCTTCCATTTACAAACTTATGGATAATACTCGACACGTATGTCTGATACGGAAGCCCTTCCTTTATCGCCTTTCTCTGTAACTCAAGGAGGTCTCTTTCTGAAATGCGTATGTTCAGCCTCTTATCTTTTTTCATAGTGTTCCGCGCGTAATCTATAAGTTCCTTCTTTCTCTTAGAAAAGTTTGTAACCGGAACCCATTCGCCTTTCTCGAAGCTACTGAGGATTTCTTTTTCTTCTTTTGATAGTTTTGTTTTCATAATGCTCTCCAAGATATTTCTCTGTTACTCTCCTGTTTGGAATAATAGTTTTTAAAAAGAGCTCCTCTTCATTTTCAACGTAGGGGACAACATAAGCGTATTTCTCTAAACGGATAACCATAATACGCTGTCCCGGGTATTTCTTTTGGTTGGGATGCAGATAGTCATCCAGTACATCACCTTTTTCAATGCAAAATATTACGTCTTCAAAACAGACCCCTCTAGATTTTTTGAGTAATTGACTCTTTTCTGAATTCCAATTAATCCGTTTCATTGTAATAAGCTATCACATTGTGTGCATTATGGCAAAAAAAAATCTTTCATATAAGGAGAATTCGGCCTTGACTCGTAGCGCGAAGTCTGTCAGGCCTTTAGGCCCAGACAGGTAAGTGACATCGGTGTCCAATGGCCTGGTTGGCTCTACTCTGGCGGCGCCATTGGGTGATCGGTGTTCTTCTTAGGTTCCCCTTTTCGAAGGCAAAAAGATGGGTTTAAGCCCTTTTTCAACCCTCATTTTTTAGACATCTCTTCTGAATTCAACATGTTCGCGTGGTCTGACCCCCAATTAGCAATTAGAGATGATGACCTGGAGTGAAACGGCCCATGCCTTTTGCAGGAAAGCCGCCGCCCGTTTATTTGTTAATGAAGTGCTCGGGAAGATCTATTCCCATGGACTCAAGATCATCCAGGGTTGCGATGCGGATATGGGGGATCTGGCGGAAAGACTCAATACACTGGATCTCCGCGGAGCCATTAAGGGATATCTGAAAGATATGAACCTGGTCGCAGCCGAATTAGTGCAATCCTCAGGCCATTAAATTAGGCCGCTAGCGCCGATCAAGCAAAAGGTTTGCACGGCGAGGAAGAGTCATAGAAAAAGGATTCATGACGATTCCCGTCTGAACCCGCAGCTTCAAAAGGTTTTTTAAATCGGGGGGCACCTTACTTATTTTTTGCCAGGAGAATTTTAAATAGATATGGTGTCCCCCGATTTCAAGAAGAGATATGGGGCCTTTGTCAACTAAAGAGAACCGTCCCCTTTATTTTAAAAGATTTTGTCCTGAGAAAAGGTGGGGAATTGGGGTATCTGTCAACGATTTGCCTTAGAAATCATTCATGGCAGGCCAAATTTCAAAAACAACAGTTCAGGAAGGAGCCATTCAGTTACCCTGCAAATACCCTTTACAACCCCAATTCTAACGATGTCACCTTGTGTTTTAGCGGAATTAACGGTCACACGGTGCTTTACATGGATCGTCAGCGGTTAAGCTCCCCGCCGACCAACAGGGAGCTTTTCCCAAATTTATACCATTCAAGACCCCAACGTTAATCGGTTGAATTTGGCCCGGAGGAACAGGGCTGGGGGTGCCATAACGAACCCATCCCCCAGATTTGAGGGGAATGCATACCGCCACGTACATCGGCGCCCAACAACCGTTATGAGCGTTGACGACGGCAAACTGGTTTTCGACAGTCCATGACAGTTTAATTTTATCGCAGCGCACGTTTCTTATTTCTTGTGCATGCCCTTGGATGTTAGATAAGAGGACAACCGCTATTCCGGCTAACAAGGCCGTTCTCAACATATGTGTTAACACCACTTTCGAATGATAAAAACTTGATTAATAGGAAAGTATAAAGAACGAAAGGGTCACAGTCAATGAGAAAATAGGCCCGAGGACGAGGGGACATAGGAAGACTTCTGCAGAAAATGGGACTATACTTTATAATTTTTCAAATTGATTTGCGTTTGTAATCTGGGACAAAGGGCCAAATCTAAAAAACAACATTACAGAAAGAAGCCACCATCACCCTTGACATTGTCTGTATAGTCAAATCTCAACATTCGCAAAACCTCATTACCGCCGGATAGCTTCTATCAATTCATCGCCACTATCTGACCATATCCTTGCTTTAAAGTAATTTGGGCGCTGACCCTATTTAGAGTACAAACGAAAATCGAGAGAATTACCTGCTCAAGTATCCGATCCAATCCGATAGTCCTCGAAATCCAGATAGACTATTCGGAGTCTCAGCTTCATGGCTATGAGGGAGCCTTTCCCGATCTGGATATTTTCCCAGATTGCTCGATCGGTTAAGTAGACTTCAAAGCCGATAGGGAAAAGTCTTATTAAATTTGAAGGATTTATCCCTCTCTTTCCTTATTTCGGCCCTATATTTTATAGTTCATCTTTCCTTCCACGTCCTATATTTTTCCTGAGAACGTCCTCTTTACCCGATTTACGACCTGATTTCCACCTTGACTCCGACTTTTTCTTAACTTATACTTCCTCTATCAAAAAGCAAGTTCTTACCCTGAAAAGCATTTGTTCGAGTTGGTGGAATATCTGGTAGGCCTAACGGGATTAAAGGGAATGTTAAGAAAATAGACCTGACCCTCTTCCCGTAGCGGCGCCATTCGGTGATCGTGTTTTTCTTAGGTTCCCCTTTTCGAAGGCAAAAAGATGGGTTTAAGCCCTTTTTCAACCCTTATTTTTTAGACATCTCTTCTGAATTCAACATGTTCGCGTGGTCTGACCCCCCAATTGGCATTTTTATTTGTTAATGAAGTGCTCGGGAAGATCTATTCCCATGGACTCAAGATCATCCAGGGTTGCGATGTGGATATGGGGGATCTGGCGGAAAGACTCAATACACTGGATCTCCGCGGAGCCATAAAAGGATATCTGAAAGATATGAACTCGGTCGCAGCCGAATTAGTGCGATCCTAAGGCCATTAAACCTCAAGCCATTAAACCTCAAGCCATTAAACCTCGTAGTTGCATAAAGACCAGGGTGGAATCAATTTTCGTAAATCGGGGGGCATCATACTTATTTCTTAACCAGAAAATTATTGAATAGGTATGGATGTCCCCCGATTTAAATGAAATTAGTCAATTCTATGGTAGTGACGTGTTGGGCTATTGTGCTGACGTAGAATCTGATCCAAAATAAAGAAAAATCGGTTAGAAATCAGAAAAGTTACTTACGGATGAGCAGTTGAAGGATATAATTACTCGGCAAAAAGAACCATCCCAAAACTGCTAAGTTATTTAACCAATTCTTCCTGTACTCCTCAAAACTCCCTTTTTGAAAAAAGACAAGATTTCAAATTGTGATCAACTAATGGGACTTGAAATTTATTGACTTTTTACTAATATTAGGGTAAAAATTACTTTTTTAAACTAACAAATTATTCTTGCTGACAACCTTTAACAAAGAGAGTGTCGATGGAAGATAATTGACCCCATTTCTTAACAAAGAGGTGGGGTTTTTTATTTCTGCCAAAATGGAATATCTGAAATAAATAAAATAAGATTTTATGTATGAACAGGAAAATGGATCAAGAAAATAGAACCGTTCCATTTTAAATTTTACGAAGTATTCCTGATATGCCAGACACAGAGAAAGATAATCTAAAAAAATGGTTTTCGGACACCATGATTATAGCGATAGCGACCTTATTTGGATATTTTATCATTTATCGCTATGAATCAGGTTTTTTAGATTTCTTTGGAATTCCTGATATTTTTATTGAAATTACCTTAACATCCATATTAATTGCAGGATTTGTGGTATTTTTTCTTTTATTGTTACTCTTCAATTTTTTCGCTTTGTTCTCGATATTTTATCCGAAGGATTTTTGGCCTTACTCTCGCTCAATAATAATTATATCTCCTTTTTTGTTATGGTTGATTATTGACCTAATGTTATATGGCTCAGAATCGAGGAACTGGACATGGCTTCTTGGTTGCTTAGTCGTGTTCTCTTTTTTAGGGTTTGTGTTCCCATTGCTAAGGCAAAGGCAGATCAAAGGTTATCGGGAGAAATTAATAGCACAAGCTGAGGCTGAGATGAAAACCCTATCGACAAAACTATATTCCCGTTTGTTTACAAATATTGATCGGAGGGAATTCCTTATTTTCGCATTGATTTTAACTGCTTTTGTCTTTCCTAAAGATTTTGGGAAATTAAAGGCGAGGCAGCAGGTTAATTATTCAGTTATTAATACTTCTCCTGAAGCTGTAGTTTTACGAACATATGGAGATAAAATGTTATGCATTCCATTTGATAGGAAAAATAAGGAAATTCAAAGAAGATTTTTTATTCTTAAAATTTCAGATAACACAAGAAATCTTACATTTAGTTCTGAACCTGTTGGACCTTTACATGCAAGTATTGTTAAGATTCAGAAAATCGAGAAAGGACCTAACTAAGTAATAATTAAATAGTGTCAAATCGGGGGACACTTTACTAATTTCTTGGTGTTTGAGGTTAAGTCTACTCTTTACTTTTAATCCCAAGACCGGAATGAAAACTATTTATTCCTTCCTCTTTCCAAAATTTCCTATTTCCTCGATCCTTTTCTCATCCATCCCAAGACAAAAACCCCATTCTTCCTTCTTGGAAAATGGGGTCCTATTTCCTGCTTCATGGACCAGCCTTTCGGTTAAGGGTTGCCAGCCATAAAAACCAATTTTTATCAAATAAAATAAAGCATATCAATCAGTTAAAGTCAAGCCCAAATTAAAATATTCTTATCAAGGCAATTCTGGCTCAAAATGGAGGGAACTTAGTGGGGAGGTGATAAGATTGCAGTGGTTCTAAACGTAAATTTTCCAAAAGCTGTTTCGGTCTGAATATGAAAGAGGCTTTGAAAGTTAGAATTTGACTATACTGATGGTTCAGCTGCTTCAAAATCGGGAAGTCTCGCTAGTAAAAGGGGGGTTCAGTTTATATCATCAAAAATCCCCCATCGATGTTGAATGCTTGCCCCGTCACCACAGACGCTTCGCGGCTCGCGAGGTACACGACCAACGGCGCAACTTCATGCGGCTCAAGACGGCGGCCAATCGGTGTCATCGTTGTCTCCAATTCCGCGACAGATTTGCCCAGGACCTTGGCCTCATGTTCCAGGCGCAAATTGTTCATGCGGGTGCGAACAGGCCCGGGGCAAATGGCGTTGACTGTGATGCCTTCCTTTGCCGTCTCAATCGCCAACGTGCGCATCAGACCCAAGAGTCCATGTTTGCTTGCCGCATATGCTGCCCCGTGCAGCACACCTATTTTTCCAATGACCGACGCGGTCATAATAATTCGCCCATACTTACGTTTTATCATAGAGGGCAAAGCTTTCTTCGAGAATAGGTACGGTACGGTGAGGTTAACATAAAGTAAGGTGGTCCAGAAGTTGTCATCATAATCGACGATGGGTTTGGGGTTGGCGCTGCTTCCCATTCCCGCGTTGTTTACAAAGATGTCAATGTGTCCGAATGCTTGTGTCGCCTGGGTCCAAACTTGCTCGACAGCGCCGCTCTGGGTGAGGTCGGCGACAATGCTCTCGCATTGAACGCCCAGGCCGCTAAACTCCTTTTGCAGGACATTCAATTCTTGCACCGAGCGCCCGGTGATGGCCACGTGCGCGCCTTCCACTGCAAAAGCGCGAGCAATAGCCTCGCCAATACCACGACTTGCCCCCGTAACGAGTGCGGTTTGATCCTTGAGTTTCATGCTGTCACCTCCAGAAAAGGGTAGAAATCTTTTTTACGTGTTGGAAATAGTGTTGGGCATTAAAATTTGTTGATCGGGTTAGCAGAGAAAATGTTTTATAATTATTTGATTTCACTTGGTGGTCCCAACGGGGTTCGAACCCGTGTTACCGGCGTGAGAGTGCCTTTAAAGTCCTTTTTTACCAATTTTTATTATTTAGTATAGATTGATTAACATATTGGTGTCAAAGAATATTTTAGGCTTTTCCTATTTGTTTTGTTTATTATCAAATCGCATGGTTTTAGACACCGGATAGTCACTATTTGGACACCAGAAATTAGACCCCTAAAAAAACATTAGGAGAGGGTAATTAAAAAAAATCGCCTCCCCCCCTAAGACCCCAGGCACCCCCGGCCTCCGGTACACTTATTAGCTTGTTCTACTCGCCTAAATTTTTAAAGTGAACGAAGGTCCTAAGAAATCTCAAAATTGACTTTTCAGGAGAAACGGAAAGTGAGCTTGTTCACCCCCGCGTCGGATAAATCCAAGATGTGGTTCTCTCTCGTGAGTAACCCAACGCGTGTTTCTCTTTGTGAGGTAAGGAATCGGCAAATTTTCATTTTATCACCCATTTTTATAATAAAAAAATCATCCGATTCTGTTCAGACCACAGCGTCCGCGGAGAGAGAGGTGCAAATCATATATTGCCGCAGACTCGGCATCCGGGGTCCCGTGATAATTTCAATTTTGTGATGCCTTCTGAGTCCCAAACCAGACCCCACTGGACTCCTTGTTCCTCAGAGATTTTCTTAAAATGATTACTTAAGAAAAGTGAGAAAAAACAAATGTCCTGATGCAGGGCTTCGAAAGATAAAGCGATATTTTCATCAAAGATGGCTTCTTTTTTGGGCCATTTAAATGCTGCCTGATTAAGCCAAGAGGAAGGGCCTATCATCTGGTCTCTCAAAGAAGAAAAAGGAATAAAAAGAACCTGTTAGAGCTTCAAAATTTTATCAATATTTCCCTCGTAGGCTCCTTCGATAATGGTTTGGAGGATTTCTTTGCTTTTTTCGATTGGAACGGGTCTGGGCGAGGCCTCGAGCTTCATCCTATTCTGTGAGGCATCCTGGGTAGCCTTTTCGATTAGATCTTTAGAAAAGTTTTTAAACTCTTTCAAAGTGAGAGGGAAATTAATTTTTCTATAGAAATCAAATAGTCCATCAATAAAACCTTTCGTCTTATCTCCAGACTCCTTTATGCCTATTAATGCTGCAACATTTTTTATCTTTTCCGAGATATGGGGAGCATAATAAGCCGTGTAATACGGCAGCGTGACGGCTACGGCTTCTCCATGGTCCATCACATTGGACCAGCTGAATGAATTAAGGTGGGGCAGGCCTGCTTGCTTACTGAAAAGAACGGATCCTCCGAGAGTGCTCGCAAGGGACATCATCCTTCTCGCCTCTCTGTCCTCGCCATCCTTCAGGACTCTGGGAAGACCCTCGAAAAGGAGCTTCAATCCGACGAACGCCCGCTGATTGGCTTCTGGGTCTACTGCCTCGTCGACATTATTGAAATAGCCTTCCATAAGATGGGTCATCGCATCCAAGCCGGTCACCTTGGATACATGATTTTCGCAGGAATAAGTGAGCTCAGGGTCAACAATCGCCTTGGGAGGAACGATGGCAATGTCGAAGATCAACTTTTTTACGTGCAACCTTGTGTCGGTAATAACCGAAAATTTAGTGAGCTCACTGCCTGTTCCGCTCGTGGTGGGAACAGCGATGAGGTTCATGATTTTTTTTGTCTTTTTAGAAACCATATTCACGCCAAAGTAGTCATCTATTTCCCCTTCCCTGATCGTCCCCAAGATGCCGGCTGCCTTGGCTGCATCAATGACAGACCCTCCACCGATGGCTACCAAGCAGTCAAAGTTTCCTGCGAGTAGATGGTAAACGATCCTATAGACCGTCTCCTTGCTTGGATTGGGCTCAACGCCCTCGACCATCTTGTAGCTGACCGAGTTTTTCTCAAGGGATCGAAGGACACGATCCAGCATCCCTGATTTCTTGATTGAACCTTGCCCAATTACCAGAAGTGTCCTGCTGCCATACCCCTTGACCACCTCACCAACCTGCTGGATAGACCCCTCGCCGAAATGGATTTTGGTCGGCTTCCATGCTTTTAAAATCTCCCCAGAGTCTACTATTGTCTTTTCCATCTCTTCCATTATTACATTCCTCTCATGACGATTATAAAGACAAAACCTGGAACCTCCCTCCTCCGTGTAACCTTTCAGCAATCCGAGTAGCTCTTACCCATAACCATCTAAAGGACCTGTTTCATGAAATTTTCAGAAACATCCCTGTCGGACCAGCGCATTTTACCCCACTTCAGTGAGGCATTACTTCCAGAGACAAATTTTATTTGTAGAAATTCATGGAATCGGCATAGCGGGATGAAACAGAATAATAGAAGTGAAATTCAGATAGAATGATCCCCGCTATCCTCCAGAAACCATTCGCAGAAAAGTGAGCTGATCACCGTCTTGGAAGGAGTAAGCTAAATCATCTCTTTTGATCCATTCTTTCCCGTTCCTGAGGACCTGCAACCGTAAGGTTTTCATAATAAATTTACCGTAAGTATTTTTGAGATATGTTAAAAGGTCCCCATAGGTATGGCCTTCAAACTCAAGGTTGATCTCTTTTCCCCCGATGGCAGATTCAACCTCAGGAAAACCAACAAATTTAAGTCTAACTTTCATATCTCCTTCCTTGAAAATTCAATCTTTAAAACGAACTCCTTCGGAAGAAAATCGATTTAGAAAGGATTCTTTTCCTTTAATATATTATAAAAATCTATCTAATTCCTTATCAATTTTTTTTAAATATTTTCTGCGTACTCCATCATGCCGAGCCGCGCGAGCAATCCTGGGGTCGGCTTGCCGTTGGCGTCCCACTCCCGAACCTGGTAATAGTCGAGAATCGCCTGATCCAACCCAATCGGGATCTTTCCTGCGGCGGGGCCTTCGTTCACCGGCTCCATGAATCGCTTGGGGTACTGAAAATCATGTTCTTTTTTCCACCCATATCGAATGTTCAAGATTTTCTGGAGGGTCGTGATCCGTTCCCCGCATTTTCGCAAATCATCAATATTCCATCCCAGTCCACAGATCGCATTCAGGGTATTGGTGAGGTCGGTAAGGGTGTAACCACTGAACTCCTGAAATTTACAGTGACCGGCTGAATTGATAACGTTGTTGTAATCGTGGAACTTGGCATTGCGGTCCGACGCATTCTTCCAGGACCATCGCTCTTCGTTCTCAACGTCGCCAATTCCCCATTCAGGGAGCCGGACGTTACATACCCAGATGTGCTGGGAATTCCCACGCTCATGGTTTGGCCCGGAGGCCACACCAGTACAATAGTTCAAGGCTGAAATATATTGGGCCCGCCAATTGTGGGCCGCGATCTCCTGTCCTTTCATGGCCACTGCCCAGTCTTCCGACCCTTTCCCTATTCGCTGGGCAGCATATTGACACCCCTCACCAAGAAGATATGCAAGGCCGCCTTCACGAAGGCCGATCTTTTTCGTCAACTCAATCACGGCATCGTGATTCCCCCATTTGAGATCGAGGCCGTAGGTGTCCTTTTTTGTGATGACACCCTTTTCGTAGCATTCCATGGCCCAGGCAATGATCACACCGAGGGAAATGGTGTCCATAGAATACTTGTCCGCCAGTTCACAAGCGTAGGCGATGGCCTTGATATCAGCACACATCGTGTTGAAACCCATCATGGCAAAGGATTCGTACTCCGGTCCCTTTCCTTTAAATTGATAAGGTCCCTCTTTAACTTCACAATGATTATGGCACTGGACCACGCAGTATTTGCACGGCCAGGGTTTTGCATTCAGCTCTTTGGCATATTTGGAGGCATGCCATGCCTCGATGCCTTCCGGCCAATCCGCCAGCCGATAGTTGCTGATCGGCAGATTCCCCTGAGGAGCAAACAACTCTGTTGCGGCCGCTGTCCCAACCCTTTTGGTCTGGAGCCATTCGGGTTTTTGTGAATCCATGATGGCCAGCCGGTGGTTGATCTCCTTGTTCAGCTTATTTAATTCTGCCGGATCATGGTAGTTCAGCTTCTGGGTTCCCCGGACTCCGATGGCCTTCAGGAGCTTCGACCCCATGATCGCACCCATCCCACTTCGGCCGCAGTACGATTTCTTCCGGGTCTGAATATTTGCAAACCGGACCCCACGTTCCCCGGCCTGGCCTATGCTGGCCACTTCAAAGTCATCCCCCTCGGCGGCATGAACAGCATCCTCGGCTTCATAGGCATCTTTGCCCCAAAGATGACCTGCATCTCTGAGCACTGCCTTGTCGTTATCGATAACAAGATAGACTGGCTTTTCCGCCCGACCTGTTACGACAATAGCATCGTACCCTGCTGCCTTTATCTCAATGCCAAAACTCGCCGTAGCAGCAGAACCGGCATTCATATATATTGAAGGAGCAATAGCGGTCGTTGCCCACTTGTCCGCCCCGCTCTGCTGAATCCCATTGAGCGTCCCAGCGCCGAAAGTCAGGCAATTGGCTGGATCGAAGGGCAACGTCCCCCGAGGACTTTCCTTCCACATGAAATACGCCCCCAGCCCTTCTCCGCCCAAGAAATATTCGTAGATTTTATCAGGAACCTTCTCAGCTTGGCAGATCCTCTGGCTTAAATCGACTTTCAATACCTTGTTCCATATCCCTTTCATAACTTTCCTCCTTTCAACCTCTTGGAACTGACTGATCCAACGGTCCAATTGGAGTTAAACTTTTTACGTAGTGCTGCCTCTTTTTGACGAATTGATGATCGTCTTTACGGTTTAAATATCAATGGGTCTGAAGATCAGTACAATGGCCATAACGATGAACACCATTGTTTCAGCACCCTGAGACCAGTATCGGGCCGTTATGGACATGACCATTCCAAGGGCGAAGGCAGATATGAAAGTTCCTTTCAGGTTACCCATTCCACCCACGATGACCACAGCAAAACTCAGTAAGAGGATTGAGAGCCCCATATAAGGATGGATGGAACTGATCGGGGCATAGAGTACTCCACCCAAGGCAGCCAGAGCGCTTCCCAGGATAAAGACAATGGAAAAATATTTATCGACGTTGATCCCTAAACATCTTACCCCATCTTTATCATCAAGGGCCGCCACGACGATCTTCCCTACAATAGTCTTCTTAAAAAAGAAGCTCAAAGCAATAAAAAGAAGAATAGCAATGAAGATGATGAGGATCCGATAAATTGGAAGCGAGAGACCCCAGAACATTAGATATTCTCCAATCGGATCCTTCATCGGATAGGGATTGACCCCCCAAATCCACTTGATCGCATCGATACCGATCAAAGAAACAGCAAAGGTGGCAATGAAGGTGTAATCCAGAGATTCTCCGTAAAGCCTCCTGATGATAAATCGCTCAATTACATAGCTTATTGGAATGACAATGATGACAGCAAGGATTGCAGCGACCACAAAATAACCTTGAAGAAAAGCGACCAGAGTAATCAGCGCATAGACGCCTATTGTATAGGTTAATGTGTGAGCAAAATTGATAACCCTCATCGTCCCGAAGGTCAGCGAAAGGCCGATAGAAATGAAGTAGAGAATTGCCCCAATTGAAAACCCGTAGAGGATGGTGTATATCATAGGTCAGCAGCTCCCCCTTCGATGGGCTTTCCGATCACCTTTTTTTTCATGATATTTTCCCAAACACCCTGAAAGTATCCCCAGACGCCTTTCCGGAACCTGAAGGTGATAATCAATAGAGAAAGTCCTAAGAACATCTCCCATCGATGAATGTAGATCGGCAAAAAATTACTGATGATCATGTATGTCACGCCGCCTATAAGCGCCCCATAGAGATTACCTGCCCCTCCGATCAGGCAGGCGAAGACAACACCTACATTACTATTAACATCCATCGCATTGGGATTGACGTAATTGTAATTAAGAGCGGTTAGCGCTCCTGCAAGACCGGCGATGGACCCAGCGAGCACAAAGGTCAGCCATTTGTAGAGATAGGTATTGTACCCGAGAAAACGGACCCTCGTTTCATCCTCCTTGATCGATCGGATCATAATCCCATAGGGTGAGGAGATCAATCTTTTCAGAAAATAAAAAACCAACAGTAAACAGAGAAGGACGAATCCAAACATGATGGGGCGGCTGCTAAAATTGAGAAAGCCTAATTTCGAGGCGCTCACTCCAAATCCATCTTCTCCCCTTGTAATTTCCCTAAGGGGGGAGAGAACGAGAAAAAATCCAATATGGTTGAAAGCTAAGTTAATCAAGGCAAAACAGGCGCCCGTTGTTCTTACAATAATAAGGCCGAGGAGCATTCCTAATATTCCTGCAACGGCAATTCCTACTAAGATAGCAAGAAGAGGATTCCCATTGATATATTTGATAAAGAGACCGGTACCGTACGCACCAGTCCCTAAAAAGAGCATGTGGCCGAAGGAAAGCCGGCCCATGTATCCATACAACAGGTCAAAGGACATGGCAAAGATACAAAATATCATGAAGTCCGTCACCCGATGGGTCGACAGGATGGGAGTAATCAGCAGAAAACCTGCAGCGATCACAAGGAAACCAATCATCCCATAATCCTTTTCCGGAACGTTTTTTAATGGCACAGAAAGTTCGTTTCTTTTGCCCGAATTGAATTGATCTACTTTCACCTTATCCAAAGTTAACTCCTTGGGGTCATCCTGATGGTTAGAGATATTCTTCCAATCCCCGAGTATCTGAGATTTCTGACTTATCCATGATTTCCCTGGCAACCTTGCCTTCCTTAAGGATATGGACTCGGTCGGCCAAGAGTTTTACCAGGGCAAGGTTTTGCTCGACGATCATAGCAGAAACTTTGTCTTTCAAACCGCTTAGAATTTTTACGATATCTTCAATGACAACGGCAGCTAATCCTTGAGTCGGCTCGTCGATCAAAAGGAGCTTTGGGTCCCCAACCAAGGCCCGGCCCACCAGTAGAATCTGTCTCTGTCCACCGCTTAATTGTCCTGCCTTTGTTTTTAAGAAGTCTTTCAATTTTGGATAGATACTCATCACTTTTTCTAAAGTACGATCGACGGGTTCCTGGCTGGCATAAGCGGCGATCTCGATATTTTCTCGAACAGTCAAGTTCCCAAAGACCTTCTTTTCCTGAGCCACATATCGAAGCCCCCTCAGATAAAGCTCCTCTGGTGAAAGATTCGATATTTCATTTCCTTGATAGGTAATCGAGCCTTTCTTTGGCTTTAAAAGCCCAATGATAGTCTTCAACAAAGTCGTTTTCCCGGCCCCGTTTCTACCAATTAAAAATGCCATCTGTCCCTTTTCAATTTTTAGTGAAATATCATGAAGCGCTTTTGCATGGCCGTAAGCAACATCTAAGTTTTTAATTTCCAGCATCAATCATCTTCCTCTATTATGAGATAAAGTTTTTCCTGAATATACGGGTTATGTGATATGTTGGCCCATCTCTCCTTTTCCCCAGTAGCACTCCCTCACCGATGGATTGCAAAGGACATTGTCAGGGTTTCCTTCACAGATGATATTCCCCTCATTCATGACACAGAGACGGCTCACCAAGTTAACGATCTTCGATAACTTATGTTCAATGACAACCAGAGTAAGATCCTTCTTGATCCGATGGAGCAATTCGAGGACCTCTGAAATTTCAATATCACCGAGTCCAGAAAGAGGTTCATCCAGAAGAAGAAGTTTCGGGTTAAGGGAGAGCGCGATTCCAATTTCCAGCATTCTTTTAGAGCCGTAAGAAAGCTCAGAAGTCAATGTCATGGCCTTGTTTTCAAGGCCCACCAGTTTTAGCCCCTTCAGACAGTTTTCTTGGATATCCTCATTCCTGGTCGATGAGAAAAAGAACTTCCGAGGGGCGGTATGCTTCTCTTTAAATCGGATGCTGGATAAGATCATATTTTCCCAGACTGTCATTGAATTAAAAACCGAAACAAGCTGGAATGTCCTTACCATCCCTTTCATTACCCTCTGGTATGGATGGATAGAAGTGATGTCCTCATTGAAAAAGAAGATCCGTCCTTCTGTAGGAGGGAAAAAACCTGAAAGCAGGTTAAAGAAGGTTGTTTTCCCTGACCCATTTGGACCGATGATGCCAGCGGCCTCTCCTTCCTTGATAGCGAATTTCACTTTATTGACGGCGATGAGGCCACCGAAATGTTTGCTCAATCCTTCCGCTACGAGAATTTCGGACATACCAATTTTCCTTAATCCACTTTAAAGTGAGATACTTGTTGGCTCCTCACTCTATGAGTAAGATAGAAAGCATCTATTCAGATTTTGAATGAGGGGGAGGGCTACATCACCTCTCCCCCCATACCTTCCTTTATCCTGTTAGAAAGCCTCCACCATTTATGGGAGGATATCGAAAGAAAATGTTTTTTCCTTATTGAGGGTGGCATTAAAACCCCACCCTTTCTAACGGGGTTTACTCCCAGCCCATCTCCTTCAAAGGCAGGCATAATTCTTCACCCGTGTAGACATCGACCACTTTGGCAAAATCCCATTTATCTTTTTTTGCCTTAGGGGATTTGCCGTCCAAAATAAAATAAGCGTATTTATAAGAGGGCCTTCCATCAATACGCCAGTTGGCTGGCCCCTTCACACTCATAAATTTCGGATCATCCATAAGAGCCTTATAGACTTTGCCCGGTTCCAGAGAGTTCGAGAGTCCAATACCCCTGAGGATTCCCTGCACACCAAGGTAGGCATAAACGGCAAAAGGGTCGGGTGGTTCGCCATACTCTTGTTTCCAAGCTTTTGACAGGTTTGCAACCGCTTTGAGCGTCTCGGGATCCTTGAGACCCCTTAGATCATGATACCACCACATCCCTATCGTTACTCCTTCGAGCGCCTCAGGCGGAATCCCCACAGCCTGGGCATTAATAATGGAGTTGAAGAAGATCTTTGTATCTTTCTTCAACCCCAATTCATAGACCTGTTTTAAGGCATTGATGGCGTCGTTCCCCCAGTGCCCCATCATCACTACGTCAGGCTTCATTTCTTTTATCTTGATAATATATGATGTAAAGTCCGGAGTTCCCACTGGAGACCAGACCTCTGTGATCTTGATGTCGGGATACTTGGTGCTGAAGATCTTATGAGCCCCTTTTGCCGCACCGCGACCATAAGCATAATCAGGGAGAAAAAGGACGACATGCTTTGGTTTATAGGTTTTGCTTACGTAATCGGCACACATCCTCCCTATTCCATCGACAGCACCCAGAGGGGAGATGTAATAAGGGGCCTTAACGTCCTTACGGAACATATTTTCCTCAACACCATTGGTCGCCATAAATAATGCTTGACCGGTACGGATCTGTTCGTTTATGGCTTGGCTCACATTAGCGACTGTTCCTCCTACAATCAGTAGGATATTATCCTCGTTCAATTCCCGGAATCTTCGGATGGCCACATCCGGTTTTGACTCATCGTCTCGAGTCACCGCTTCAACCTTGACCCTCTTTCCTCCCAGCATCACACCACCTTGATCGTTCGCCTGTTTGATGGCTAATTTGACGCCATCCAGTTGAACCTTTCCAACAGCGGAGCCACCCCCTGTCATGCTGAACATCACACCGATCTTGACCTGTGCATAAGAGGGGTTATTCGAAAAACAACATATAAGACCAATTACACCCACAATACAAAAGAACTTAACAACCTTTTCCATTGTACTCCTCCTTTCTTTATAACCAGGATCACTCCATTCCCCTTTTCCATCATGTTTCTTCTCTTCTTTAGAGGATGATGCAGTAAAAAATACCTAACCGTCCTCCTATCTCAATCGCCCATGGTCCTTTGAAACAGTGTTAGACTCTCATCACCCCCTTCTATGGGTTTATCCCGTTTTGGAAATAATGCCCCAATAAGAGATCCTTCTCATCTCCCCTTTCTTCAAGCACAAAAACAAGACCCCATTCTTCCTTCTTGAGAAATGGGGGGTCTTATTTCATGCCTCATGGACCAGCCTTTCGGTTAAGGGTTGCCAGCCAAAAAAAACAATTTTTCTTAAAAAAAATATAAACCATATCAATCAGTTAAAGTCAAGCCCAAATTAAAATATTTTTATCAAGGTAATTCTGGGTCACAATCAAGGGATAACTTAGTTGGGGGGATTGATAAGATTGCAGTGGCTTTAGACGAAAAACTTCCAAAACTGTTTCGGTTTGAACACGAGATTAGCTATGAAAGCCAGGATTTGACAATACAGACCTTGTCAAAAGTGATGGTGAGATTTCTTCCTTGTTCGCAAGACCTCATTTTGAATAAAACAGAAGAGTACAAACGGTAATCGAGATAAATGGCAAATCAACCAGAGAACCCACCCAAATCCCTCGAACTTCAGATAAACCACTCAGACTCTCAGCTTCCTTTTTATGAAGATCAGGATTTTGAGGCGTCTGCAGATTACTCCATTGTTTAACGGAAATTCAGGAGGCTATGAGATAGTTCGCCCAAATTCGGGTAGTCACCCCCTCTTCTTCATCTCTTTTCCCCTTATATTCGTAAAATGTTTCCCGGTCAGGTTCCATTTTCTTAAAAAGACCCCCCTCTGCTATCGCCTTTGGGCCTATTTTTCTCCTTGACCGCGTTCTTTCCCTTGTCTTATACTCTTACCACCAAAAAACAACTTCTTATCATTTCATTATTTCATATGAAAGCTATCGTCAAAGACCAACCCGGCCCGGGGGCGACTTTTCGAGAGGTGGATATCCCCAAACCGGGGCTAAAGGATGTTCTCATCCGGGTAAAAGTGGGGGCCATCTGCGGGTCCGACGTCCACATCTATGACTGGAATCAATGGGCCCAGTCCGCGGTGCCCGCCCTTCCCCAGATCCTGGGGCACGAATTCGCCGGGGAAGTTGTGGAAGTGGGCAAAGAAGTGCACCACCTCAAGCCCGGAGACCATATCGCTGGTGAGACCCATATTCCCTGCGATAATTGTTACTTTTGCTTGACCGGGCAGCGACACATCTGCCTCGGAATGAAGGTCTACGGCGTGCACAGCCAGGGGATTTTTTCAGAATACACCACCATTCCCGAACCCTGCGCAGTAAAAATCCCCCAGGAAATAACATTTCCGGCCGCCGCCATGATGGAACCATGCGGAGTCGCCGTCCACGGGCTTTCCAAGGGAACCATTTCCGGGAAGACTCTGGCCATCTTCGGGTGCGGGCCCATCGGGTTGTTCGGGGTTCAAGCGGCTGTGGCCTACGGCGCAACCCAAATTTACGCCATCGATATCACCGAAAACCGTCTTAAAATGGCCCGGTCGTTCGGAGCCGCCAAGGTCTTCCATGCGGATAAGGACCCTCTCGAAAAGATCATCCTCGAAGAAACCCAGGGAATCGGGGTGGACATGGTCTTCGAAGTCTCCGGCAACCAGAAGGCGTATGACCAGGGGCTGCGGATCCTGCGTAAATCCGGGACGTTTGTGATCATCGGCCTACCCTCAAAACCCATTCAACTGGAAATCCCCACCAACGTCATGTATAAGGAAGCAAAAATTTTCGGGATCACCGGACGGGAGATGTACGAGACCTGGTACCAGGTTTCCGGGCTGATCCGATCTGGGAAAGTAGACCTCGAAAAAGTAGTAACTCATAAATTCCCCCCGGAAAGATTCGAAGAAGCGTTCCGAGTGGCCAAAGAGGCCCAGCACGGGAAGGTAGAGTTTATCTTCGGCTGAAATTGGGGAGGGGCCCGGATTTTTCCACGATTCCTATTCCATCCCTTGGGCTGAGCCGGATTATCTCCCGCGGGATCGCCAAAATAGGCAGCGACCCTTCCATCAAGAAGCAGTCTCGACCTTGGAAAGAAGCATTACACACTTTAAAGTGGACACCCTTTCACAGACTGGCTAAGAATTAAATTTTCCCCATTTTTATTTTCAAATAGTCACTATTTGGGCACTGGAAAAAAAGAAAGGGTTAGCTTAATTGGCTAACCCTTTAAATTTTCTTGGTGGTCCCAACGGGGTTCGAACCCGTGTTACCGGCGTGAGAGTGCCTTTGGAGGGTCTTTTTATTGATTTATATGGTTTAGTATATAGTGGTTAGCTTATTGATATTATATGGGTTCTTTGGCTTGTTCTGTTTGTATCAGTTAATATTGAATTGCATGGTTTTAGACACCAAATAGTCACTATTTGGACACCAAAAAATGGCCTATCGCAAGTAATAGACTTATCTCGGAAGCTTTCTTTCCCATAAGCAAGGATGAAATATTTTTTGACCCCCCCTAAGACCCCAAGGGGGTACTTGTCCGAGTTATACTTAGAGGCTTTTTCTACCCAAAGGATTTTTTTTCGACTTTTAAAGGCTCGGACTCTTTGGCTATGGGTTGGTGACTTCACCTACAAATCTTGTTTAGGAGCTGAACAATAAATTGAAGATTTCCGATTGAAAGTTAGCAACGTTATTCTCTCCGGGAGGCAAGCCTTATGCCCGATCCTGTGCATTCGGTTGTTGTCTTCATTCCTAAAATTTCCTTAACCTCAAAAAACTGACCACATTAGGAATAAGGCCGTGACCTCATTAGCTTGTCGCAGGGTTCTCCAACGGTCCTGCTGTACTGGAATCTCTTATACACCCGGTTTTTTCATGTCTGGAACTCTGGATGGGGTCATAGCGAGTATTGTTGCTGTTCGTTATAAACCTTGACAAGCATCATTATTAGGATTAGGTTAGAAATATAAGGAAATCCGTTATCTGCCCATGAGGGATAAGATAGCGGTCGAAGTTGGTGAAAAAGTCGACAATTCAAGGCATTTGGGCTTTTATTCCAGATGCTTTTTTTTTGGTCGTATCCCAACTTGAGAAATAGTTCAAAAGGAGGAATATGACTATGGCAGAAGGAAGTGTAAAGTGGTTTAACGAGAACAAGGGCTTCGGCTTTATCGAGGTTGATGGTCAGGAAAAGGATGTTTTTGTCCACCATTCGGCCATCACCATGCAGGGTTTTCGGACTCTCAATGAAGGTCAGCGGGTAAGTTTTGATATTGAACAAGGCCCCAAGGGACCCTCGGCAGTTAATATAAAGGCTCTGTAGGTAACTGCTTGATCTATAATCTGGAGAAGGGATTTTAACTTTTTTCCAATCGCAGAGGAGGATTACGTGTCATCTTTAATTGGAAGTGATATCGAAGCCTACTGTACAAAGTGCAAATTATTTTTAAACCATATTATCTTAATTCATGAAGACAATATGGTATCCAAAGTTAAATGTAAAACTTGCGGTTCAGAGCATAAGTATAAAAATCCGAAGTCACCCAAAAAGAAGTCTTCTCCTTCCCCCAATCGGCATCGAGAAAAAAATGTCAAAGTGGATCCCATTTTTTATAAGAGGGTCGTTACAGCTCCCGCCCAATGGGAAGTCAAAAAAAATGAAATGAAACCGAAGCACCTTATAAAAAACTATCGCACGCAAGATACTTATCAATTAAAGGATGTGATTCAACATCATACCTTCGGCCTGGGTTTTGTCGAGGGGATCATTTCAACCACAAGGATGGATGTCCTGTTTTGTGATACTATAAAACTAATGGTGATGAATACTGAATTGCGCCAACTTTAACTTTGGTAGATTTTCAGTTGCTGTAAGTCCATTGCAGCGCAGAGTCATCTCGATTAAGAATTTAAAGATCCCTTGCTTTTCTGGTGTTATTTCCTGGTAACAATATTTATCCATCCTTTATTCCCGGACAAGGCAATCAACCCATTCCCAATGGAATATATACCGCCTACGATGGCTCTATTGCCCCCAAGAAGGGGACATGGGGCATATAAATAGGAAAATTTTTCTTCGGAATGGAACCAGTAATAAAGAAGGGTCGGTCAGCGATTACCATTTGAAATCTGGCATGGCGGGTTAACATTCAAAAACAAGACTTCAGGAAGAAATGGTTAAATCACTTGGCAGTTTTTGGATGGCTCTTTTCTTTTCAGACATCAATATTTCGTCCCGGGGGAATACTATTTTAATGAAGGGTTGTCCCTCAAATTAGATCCTCAAAAACCCCAATTTTATTTTCAAATGGACACTATTTGGTCACCAGAAAAAAATAAAGGGTTAGTCAAATTGGCTAACCCTTTGATTTTATTTGGTGGTCCCAACGGGGTTCGAACCCGTGTTACCGGCGTGAGAGGCCGGTGTCCTAGGCCACTAGACGATGGGACCATAATAAGAAAGAAGTCAGAATTCAGCAGTCAGAATCCAGAATAAAATCTCTTTCCTCTCCGACTCGAACCTGCTCCAGATGGTAAAAAAAATGGCTGGGGGACAGGGATTCGAACCCCGATAGGTAGATCCAGAGTCTACAGTCTTGCCGTTAGACGATCCCCCAGTCAAAATTAAGAATATGATAGGGCAGGGGAAAAATCAAGATTTTTTGTTTTTTCTTATAAGCTCTTTATAAAGCATAGCGCCTGGTTAAGGCGACTTATGGTCCTTTCCTGACCCAGGGCCTCCATGACCTCAAAAAGCCCAGGGCTGGCTGTTTTACCAGTCAGGGCCAAGCGCAAGGGTTGGGCCATCTGTTTCATGGTGAACCCGGTTTGAGACAATAACTCGCTATAGGCCCCTTCCAGAGTAGCTCCATTCCATTCGGAAAGGGCTGAAAGACGGCTGGTTAAGGATTCGAATAAGGGAATGGTCTCGGGAGAGAAAAATTTTTTAACCGCTTCGGGCTGATAGATCAGGTCTTCCTGAAGATAAAATTCCGCGGCTTCAGCCATCTCGACCAAGGTCTTTGACCGTTTCTTTAATGTAGCGGCGATTCCGGCCAGATAACCTAAATCCGGATCCTGAACCCCCCTTTTTTTAATAAAAGGGGCCAATAAATCGGCCAGTTCCCGGTCTGTGGCTTCTTTGATGTAATGGCTGTTGAGCCAGAGCAATTTGTCCTGGCTGAAAACACCGGCCGATTTCCCTACCTGGTGTAAAGAAAATTTTTCAATCATCTCTTCCCGACTGAAGATCTCCTCATCTCCATAAGCCCAACCCAGACGTACCAAATAGTTGATCAAGGCTTGGGGGAGATAGCCCATGTCTTTATAGGCCAGTACAGAGGTGGCTCCATGTCGTTTGCTGAGACGGGTTTTATCAGGCCCAAGGATCATAGGGACATGGGCAAAAAGGGGAAGGGGATGACCTATGGCTTGATAAATCTGGATCTGCCGGGGCGTATTATTGATATGGTCGTCTCCCCGAATGATGTGGGTGATGTCCATAGTGATATCATCCACGACCACGGCCAGATGGTAGGTGGGTGACCCATCACTGCGGGCCAGGATGAGATCGTCCAATTCCTCATTGGGAAAGGTGATCGGACCTCGGATCAGG
>Ga0209777_10002807_pt1 | contig 22361 bp, 21 predicted proteins | sample FrelakmetHBP12HB_FD_187147 | JGI IMG/M metagenome (GOLD analysis project Ga0209777, IMG submission 187147) | Freshwater lake sediment microbial communities from the University of Notre Dame, USA, for methane emissions studies -HBP12 HB (SPAdes)... | ecosystem: Environmental > Aquatic >...
AGGCTCGAAGGAAGAAAACCGCATGGCAGTTGATGTGGTGCGCGAGTTTTTAACCAAGAAGTGAGCCGGCCAGCCCAAAGGTCGAAACGACCTCCAGGGTTGTTCCAAGTAAGGAGGCAAAGCATGGGAAGAATTAAAGCTGTATTTTTTGACCAGGACGGCGTGATCATCGACACGGAACGGGATGGTCACCGCGTCTCGTTCAATATGACCTTCAAAGAATTCGGTTTCACCGACGAGTGGAGCGTGGACTATTATCACGAACTGCTCCAAATCGCCGGAGGCAAAGAACGCATGAAGCATCACCTGCAGACCAGGGGCTTCAGCAAGCCCGTGCCCCCGGAGCAGGTGGAAGACCTCATCAAAGAGATGCACAAGCGCAAGACGGCCATTTTTGTCGAGTTGATCGAGACCGGCAAACTGCCGCTGCGTCCGGGGATCCACCGCTTCATGAAAGAGGCCATGGAGGCTGGTCTAAAGATCGGCGTGTGCACCACATCCAATGAGCAGGCGGCCAAGGCGATCACCGAGAAAATCCTTACGGACATCAAGTTCGACATCGTGCTGGCAGGGGACGTGGTCAGCAAGAAGAAACCCGACCCGGAGATCTACAACCTGGCTCTCACCCGGACCAGCCTGAAACCTGATGAAGTCATCGTCGTGGAGGATTCCAAGAACGGCGTGCTGGCTGCAAAAGCTGCCGGGACGCACGTGGTGGTGACCACCAACTACTATACCGAGAAAGAAGACGTCAGCGGCGGCGATATCATCGTTACCTACCTGGGCGATCCGCACGGAGAGAAAGGACGCCTGACGAAAGGCGGCAAAAACCTGAAATTTGACGGTGTGCTGCGGGTGAAGCAGGTGGTTGATTATTTCAGCAGTTAGAGTTGGAACACCTGAGGAATAAAGACAAAAAGGACGCATAGAATAAACCTTTGCGTCCTTTGTTCATACGATATTCGTATATGCTCAGTGATTAGGGGATGATGGTGGATGTACGGACGGCTTCACCGCCCGCACGCCCCCTCGCCCCGGTTCATTGAGGTATTATCAATGCTCCGGAAAACAGTCTTGTCCGATGAACTGCTCGATATCGTTGATGATAATGACCTGGTCACAGGCCAGGAAATGCGAGCCGTTGTCCACCAGCGCGGCCTCCAACACAGAGGGATTCACATCTTCCTGATAACGCCGGGAGGCAAACTGCTCGTGCAGCAGCGCGGCAGGCAGCGTGGGACTTCCCCCCTGGCCTTGGACTGCTCAGTCTCGGAGCATGTCAAAGCCGGGGAAGGTTATCCAGAAGCTGCCGCCCGCGGTCTCGCAGAAGAGCTGGGCATCCAGCGTGCCAGCCTCCATGCGCTGATCAAATTCAAAATGGATTATGGTCCCAACGACAGGGAAATCTGCCAGTTGTATGAAGGGAAGGTTGATCCTGTCCTGGTGCATTTCGATCCGCTTGAGGTCGAGGGGATTGCCTGCTATAGCCTGGAGGATTTAGAAACACTTATCAGGAATGGGAAAGTGGCATTCAGCGGCTGGTTTGTGCAACTGATCCATTGGTACCTGGGTAGGCCTTCCGAGCTGCAGGTCCTGAAGAGCTTCACCCGCCAGCGCCTTCTACTGCTGTCTGGATGACGGGAAATTCATCCGGGGGAGAAACAACTGCGCGATGCAACCTATGGAATAAACCGGCTGATCACCCAGAACAAACCGGCGGCGACCAGGGCGGTAGCCGGGATGGTAAACAGCCAGGCCATGGCGATCTCCTGAACCACACCCCAACGGACCTTATTCGCCCGCTCGCCTGCACCCACGCCCATGATCGCCGAGCTGACCACCTGCGTGGTGCTCACGGGCCCTCCGAGCAGGGAGTTGCCCAGGATGACCACCGCCGAGCTCAGTTGGGAAGCAAACCCGTCCACCGGCCGGATCTTGTACATCTTGCCTCCCAAGGTGCGAATTAACCTCCATCCACCCACAGACGTACCCAGAGCGATCATCGATGCGCACAGGAGAATGACCCAGCGTGGAACGGCAAAAACCTTCAAGTATCCTGAGGTGACCAGCGCCAGGGTGATGATCCCCATGGTTTTTTGGGCATCGTTGGCGCCATGACTAAGCGCCAGGGTAATGCCGGTCAGTATCTGGCTGCGCTTGAAAAAGCCATTGATGCGCGGCGTGGCCTTCCAACTTAATATCAGGACAAGTTTGATGACCAGGAAACCAAAAACAAAGCCGATGATGGGTGATGAAAATAAGGAGATCAATACTTTCTCCAATCCCTTGATCTCAATGGCTTTCCACCCCACTGCCATCACCACTGCCCCAAGGAGGCCACCAATCAGGGCATGAGAAGAACTGCTTGGAAATCCCAGGTACCAGGTCAGCAAATCCCACAGGATGGCGCTGACCAATGCCGCCAGGATCACCTGTGTACTGATGAGACTTGAAGCAACGATTCCGTTGCCAATGGTCTGCGCCACTGCCACGCCAAAGATAAATGGTCCTGAAAACTCTGCCAATGCAGTCACCCCCAGGGCGACCTGCGGCGAAAACGCCCGTGATGAAATCATTGTGGACACCACGTTGCTGGAATCATGAATACCGTTTAGAAAATCGAACAGGAGGCCCAAAACGATCACGGCGATGAGAACGGGTGTCATGGCTGCTGCCTCTCCCTTTAATGTAATATTGATGACAAGGCTCGGGTTGTTTTTTCAGAGATGCTCATTGGATGTTCCGGGTCAACAACTTGTAGATCAATGCGGCGACCAGGGCTGTCGCAGGAATGGTCAGCAACCAGGCCGTGCCGATGTCCTGTACAATTTTCTAGCGGACCTTATTGGGCCTTTCAGCGGCACCCACGCCCATGATCGCCGAGCTGATGACCTGGGTGGCGCTCACCGGGCCACCGGTCAGCGAAGCAGTCACAATGACGAACGCTGAGGACAACTGGGCGCTAAAAGCATCGATGGGCTCGATCCTATAGAACTTGGCTCCCACGGTGCGGATCAATCGCTGCCCGCCCACAGCCGTACCGGCTGCGATCGCCAAAGCTGAAAGAAGAATGACCCAGGTCGGAACGATAAAGGCATTCAAATATTTTTCCGTCATGAGAGCAAGGGTGATCACTCCCATGGTTTTTGGCGCGTCATTGCTGCCGTGGCTGAGTCCCAAGGCGATGACCGTCAATATCTGGCCGTGTTTAAAGTCTTCGTTTATGCTAGGCGAAGCATCCCAACTTAGTCTCATGACAATCCTGAGAATAATGAATCCAATGCCGAAGCCGATCACAGGGGAGACAAACAAGGGTATCAAAATTTTTTCCAACCCGGATACCTGGATGGCCTGCCATCCCACTGCCATGCTCACAGCACCGATCAAGCCTCCGATGAGGGCATGGGAGGAGCTGCTCGGCAGCCCCAGATACCAGGTGAACAGACTCCACAAGACAGCGCCCAGTATGGCAGCCAGAATGACAAGTGTACTGATTGCCCCGGCTTTGACGACCCCGCGACCGATCGTCTTCGCCACTGCGATCCCGAAAATAAAAGGCCCCAGAAATTCAGCCACAGCCGTCATTCCCAAGGCTGCGCGCGGGGAGAGGGCACGCGATGAAATCATCGTTGCAACAATGCTGCTCGAATCGTTGATGCCATTCAGGAATGCATACAGGAGGGCTAAAATGACAACCGCAATAATGATCGGTGACACAAATTCTGCCGGCTCTCAAGTAATCTTAACAATAATATCGGCGATAACATTCGCCGCCTCGTCGCCGTGGTCGGCCGCATTGCTCAAGTGTCGATAGACCTCGCGCGATTTTAGCATCTTGATCACATGCTGGATGTCCTCCGCGCCGCTGAAAAGGTCAGCCAATGCCGCACGATACACCTCTTCCACCCGGTTTTCGAGAGACTTGGCACGCTGGGCATGATCGTTGGCGACCCCGGGATGGTCTTCCAGACGATCGACCGCCATTAAAAGTTCATAGGCCGCGTCCCTGAGGATGGATGCCATCTCCTGCATGTAATTCGTCGGCTCGACCTTTAAAATCTCCATCTCGCTGGAGGTACTGTAGGCGTAATCCAGGACATCGTCGATCGTCCGGGAGAGCGTAAAAATATCCTCGCGGTCAAAGGGGGTGATGAAGGTTTTATTTAATTCATCGATCAGGATGCGGCGGGCTTCATCAGCCTCTTTTTCCTTGGAGGAAAGCAGGGCCGCGGCAGCCGGGTCGCGGGAGATCATAAAGGTCTTCAAAGCCTCCAGGCCTTCCAGGGTAAGGGAGGCCTGATCATGGATCAACTTTAGGAAAACATTCTGCTTTTTCTTAAACATACGAAACATGGATGAAAATCCTCCTCGAGGCGGTGGAAGTTCCTACTACTACAAAAGTAAGTTTGATGCTGTAAACGTTGATGATAACATAAAAACCAATAATAGCTTCCCGTTTCCATTATGGAAGCCGGGAGTAGCAGTCATAGTTTCAGCGCGGCGGCGATGGAGGCGAGCACCGCCTCGATTTCCATGAAATCCTGATGCCAACAACCGGCCTCACCACCTTCCAGCGCCTGGGCCCGCGGACCGATGCCGACAAAGCCGTAGCCCAGCGAGCGGGAGGCCTGCAGGTCCCAGGGCCCATCGCCCAGGTAAACGACCCTCACGAAGGCAGGGCAGGCATAGACTCCCCGTGCCTTTTCAGAAGATATCTCCATGATCCTCATGCGATTCCGGTTGTCGTCCGAGGTGGCCAGCGGAATGCCGTCGACGTTCAAGCCACTGGCCCGCAGCTTGAACTGGGCCTCACTGAGCCAGCAGCCGGTGGCGATGGCGATCCCCGCCCCGTCGAGTTTTCGCAGCCGCTCCAGGAAGCGCGATGCGCCGGGGACCTCGCTGAAGGCCCCGGGAGACTCCCGGTACATCCTGTCAAGGTGCCAAAGCACCCGGCGTTTCACCTCTTCGAACTGCTCTGCCTCGGGTTTCCTACCGGTGAGGCGCCTGATCGCCTCCAGCGTCACGCCGGTGGAGGTCTTGTCGACATACCCATTCAAATCCGCGTCGACTGGCGGGCAGCCGAGTACCTCAGCGATGGCAAGCCCGAAGATCTCCCGGTCGTAGTCGTAGGACTGGGTCAGCGTCCCGTCGATGTCCAGCATGACCAGATTCATGGGATACAAACCTTTGGATGCACCTTCACTGATTCTGCAGCAGTTATTATCATCTTCATCAAATTAAAACCACTTCACATGTGGACGGGCAAGCGTGCGACCTTTCCAAGTCAAGCGACCCGTAAGACTGAGTCGCAGCGATTGAAAAGCAACCACTTCATTCGCCAGAAGGGTAACTGGGTATAGGAGCGCCAGACCAAAAGGGATGCCCAGCTCCAGATAGGGTATAAGCCACAGGAGCAAGGAAAGACCGATACAAACGGCAAGCTGCTCCACCCGGGCCTGGGGTGCCCATCTGAGAACTGACAGCACCAGGACGATCAACGGTTCCCAGAACATCACTGCCAGCCAGAGGAACACAAACGAAAAACCCAGCAGATGAAAATCAAAAGTCGCAAAGAGGTTTTTGGCAAACCCTTCAAAAGCTTCGCGGCTTCCGTGGTACATCTGGGATGTGATCAGGTCAGTAATATTCACAACACGCCAGCGCAGCCCAGCCGCTTTGATCCGCCTTGCCAACATCAAGTCGTCGACAATTGACGAACCGACACTATCGTGTCCACCGATCGCCTGGTAAGCCTGGCGTCGAAATAACATCATCTGTCCTACTGCGCTGGTAAGCGCTGGCAGCCGGAGCCTGTACGCCAGCCAAAGCGGGTTGAAGCAAAAGAGAGCCCATGAAAAAAAAGGGACAAGCAGCTTTTCCCCCCAAGTGTCCACCTCCTGGCGAGGAAAACCGGTCAGCAAGTCAGCCTGTTCACCGATCAAAGCAGTCACGATGAGGCGCAGCGTTTGTGGCCGGTGAAGAGTATCTGCATCGGTGAAGAACAGCAAGTCACCGTATGCCTGCTGAGCCAACTGCACACATGCCCAGTTCTTACCCAACTGGCCTTCAGGGGGCGGGCTGCCGACCAGAACCTTCAGCTTTGATTGTGTGTTGGCAATCTGCTCGAGGATTAAGTGGGTGGCATCGGAGGATTGGTCATCCAAGGCAATGATTTCAAAAAAAGGGTAATCCTGCGCCAAGAGCGATCGGATACAACCTGCAATATTCTTTTCTTCATTGCGAGCCGGGACAAGAATAGTGACCTTTGGGAAGACAAGTGGGGGGGTATGCCTCCTGGTCTGGTAGAGAATCCGGGCGTTGCTTAGAATAACCAGCAGAATGACCGCCTGAAAAATGATGAGGTGAAGAACCAGCGCATGGGTGAGATATGCAGCCATATAGTACTCAATCCTTGGACCGAAAGATGCGCTGTTTAAGCCAGGGGCGGATGTGCGGCCCATGGCTCAGGTCGGTGCGGTGCGACCAGGCTAGAATGAGAGCTTCACCCAACAATACAAAAAACAGAAGAGGGTCTGGCATCCAGAGGAGCAGCGCCATCAGGATTCCCCCCAACGCGAGCATGACCGACCAACCAGGCGGAGTGAACAATGCGATCCCGATCAACGCAGAAATCACCCCCGCCAGCGATGCCTTCCAAATCGTCAACCCAATCCAAACACCCAAGGCGGTGGAGATGGCTTTGCCTCCCCGGAAGCCCAGGAAAGGTGAAAAGACATGTCCCAGTATAGGCGCTATTGCAATTAGAAACATGGGCAAACCGCGGATAATAAAATTGAAATATGCCAACCCGACGGGAACCGCCGCTTTACTAATATCTAACAGCAGGGCTAAAAAACCTGCCAGCCTGTTCCCTGTTCTGAAGACATTCGCGGCGCCCGGGTTGCCATCTCCAAAATGGCGCACATCTAAACCTAGGAAAATTTTCCCCAGCCAGAAAGAAAATGGCAACGAACCACAAAGAAATGCGATGGGTATGAATATAACCTGGATCATGAATTAATTTTAGTGAATTCTTCTTGAAAGGTTAGTAACTCATCTAAAATGGTTCATTTTCCCTGAGAGCTCAGGAATTGAACTATGGCCGCGGCAACTGCCCGTCCGCAAGCAGCTGCCTCCACCACGGTGACGCCATTCATCAAAAACTCCTCCCCCATGAATATCCCAGGATGCCCGGAGATCTGGTGGTTCTGCAAAATTATTGAGTCCTGGCCGTTGTTACCAAGCCAGGCGGAATAGACACCAGTGGAATCCTCAGAACCCACCTCTGCCAGATAAATAGCTGCGAAATCTCCCTGAGTATTATTCAAGTCCAGGTTTTTTCCCATTGATTGGTTGCCGTGAAAGGCAATTCCACAGGACATCACACCCTGCACATCGCACTCCAATGCCGCTTTTAGAAGTGGATCGGAAGCAGATCTCACCCACAATTTACCTCCTGGCTGATCTTCTGGAGCAAAAACTTCCACTTTGTTGCCAGCAAGAGTCAGATAGTACGCGCAGCTCAATGCTGAAGGACCTCCGCCAAAAACAGCAACCTTTGGGCCGTTTTGAGGTCGATCCGGTCTCATCCAACCATCTTTACCAGATTCGGCACAAACCCAACGCTGCAGTTCAGCAATCCGCACCGGCGTGCCGGCAAATTCACGGCGGTAGCAGTCCCGCTGGCATAAACGGTCAGCCGCGCAGGTGAGGCCACAAACTTCGCTAAATGGATTCTTTTCGTGAATCAGGCGAGCTGCACCGGTATAATTACCGGCTTCCATGCGGCGTAAAAAACCAGGGATGTCAATGCCAGCCGGGCAGCCTGTTACGCACTCTGGCGCCTGGCAGCCCTGACAGTGAGCTGCGGCAAGATGTGCATTATGCATGGAAATGGCATCAACCGGGCTGTATTCAGGTCGTCGATACGGCTGGTCCACAAAGTGGACGAACTGCTTGGGGAATTTTCGGGAATCATACTCCGGCAAGTGCAGCTCGCGCAGGATCACATTGGCTGCGCCCACCCCGGAGACCGTTGTGGCAGGCGCGCCGGTGGCCATCACGGTGGAATCGCCACAGAAGTACAGATGCTTCCATTCGCTGCGGGCGTGGAGCCGTTTCAACATCTCCTGTCCGATCTGGTTCTTTGGGCCCCCTACGGCGCCACCGTTCTTCAACAGGTAGCGTTCGATGGTGGTTGGAGTACCAATAATGAGCGTGCGGATGTGCTGGCGAAAACCCGGTATGTGCTGCTCAATTTGATCGATCATGCGCCTGGCTTCGCGCTGTTTCTGAGCTTCATATTCTGCTGAGTAGTAACTTGGATCTTCGGGATGAGGCCAATCGCACATGTTGGGGGCAATAGCCATCACCACGAGATGGTCTGGTGGGCAGAGGGTTGCATCGACCAGAGAATTGATGTAGAGGGTCAGGTCGGAAGAATCAATGACTTTACGATTTTCAATGAAAATTTCCCATGGGTAAGTATTCTTTGGGATGGCATCACGATCCACCACCATATAAAGGGTCATACTTGGGTAGGTGGGAACCAGCGACTGCGCCCATTTTAGCCGCTCCGGGGTTATATGCTCCGGGCGAACCAGTTTGCCATATATATTCCATACAGTGGCATTGGCAATGATCCGCTCTGCTCGAATCTCAATCCCGTTTTGCAAGCGAACACCGTAAGCTTCGCCCTTTTGAATGAGAATCTCATCCACCAGTTGCCGGTAAAGCACTTGTCCACCGTAGCGCTCGAAGGCTTTTTCTATCGTGTTCGGCAGCATCTGTGCGCCACCAGCAGGAAAGTAAACTCCACCAACGTGATTATCGATAAACATGGTGGCCGCCATTACAGCCGGGGTCTCTTCAGCAGTTGTATAGGAATAGGCTGAGCACAGCTTATCGAAAAAATTGAAAATTCCCGGTGTATGAAAATAATTCTTGAGCAGATCCATTGTGCTGGTCGACATCAGCTTCTGCATGCGCAAGATCGCAAACGGCGCGCTCATCAGGCGACGCAGGCCCTGGCGTGGGGAAAATTCCGAAGGCGGTGAAATGACCTCGTTCTTGATGACAATATTTTCATAAAGCTTGTACAGATCGGCATATAACGCTCGCAGGCCATCTTTTTCTTCTGGAAATAATTGAAATAATTCCTCCAGGAAACGGTCAATATCCGGCCAGAAGATGATCTCATGCCCTTCAAAGGTCATGCGCGCCAGGGTGGCATGAGCCACCACATCAATGGGTTCTTCAAGCTCGTTTATCAGTGAGCGAAATGGCCGGAAGCCTTTTTCTCCAAAACCATAAAGCATGGCTGCACCGACGTCAAATACATGATCTTCGCGTTTAAAGGAGGTACAAGCACCGCCAGGCTTATTCTGCTGATCGACCATCAAAACTGACAGACCACGTCTAGCCAATAAACTGGCGGCTGTCATACCCCCCAGACCAGCCCCGACCACGATCACATCATACCGATCCTTTAGTATATTATCTGGCAAGATCCTCATTATCTACTTCTCCAATTCCATATACCATCAAGTCAATTTAGATTAGGTTTACCCATAATCGTTTTATTAATTTTAACCTAGATTCAAAGAATAATAAAGAACTTACGGAGTAGAAATAATTTGGAAATTCCCCAACGAAAAAAGGATGAGTCGCATTAGAAAAAGCAACGAAATTGGACCTGCAGGAATTGGAAGTCATCCCCGTCAGATGACCTGCGGCCTTGCAATTATGAGCCAGAATTGTGGGTTGCTTGAAGAGGTTGTGCTTTTGTGAAATTGAGGATGGAAATATTCGTCAGTGCAAGTAGGCCCGGATCATTGGCATATTTGATATCATTATTGGTTCAAGCAGAGTCGATCTTTTTGCTTCTTCGCCCCATAACTGCCATCTGGCTCAGGCCAATGCTGAGGAAATAGAGCAGGATCATCGGAGCCATCACCAATGACATGTTGACAGGATCCACGGTGGGGGTTACTGCCGCGGCAATAATGGCGATGATCACGATGGCGTGCCGCCAATACTTTGCCAGCCATTTTGGCTTGACTATACCCATTAATGACAATACATAGATTACAAGGGGAAACTCGAACGCAATCCCGATCCAGAAGAGCAATCCCGTTACGAAATCAACGTAAGAGGATACACGAGGGATAGTATGGATGCCCATAAAGGACAGTAAAAAGGGCAAGGCGGTGGGGAGCAGAAGATAATATGCAAACAACACTCCCCCGATGAAGAAAATCAATGTGAGCGGGATGCCCAGAAGACCCATCTGGCGGGCACGGGCGTGCAAACCAGGCGCGGCAAAAAGCCAGAGCTCAAAAGCAATGTAAGGCAAAGCCAGGGCAAAGCCGGCAACCAATGCCACGCGCATAAAAACGCCGATCGATTCGGTTACATCAATGGCCTGCAGAGTCTTTATTCCCCCGATTGGCTTCGACAATATATCGATGATCCTGATTGCAAATATGGCACTTATGGCAACACCGATCACCAGCGCAATGACCATGCGGAACAAATGTTTGCGAAGGGCATCCACATGCTCCAGAAGAGCAGACGGATGCTTTATGGTGGCAGTGAAAGCTTCTGTCAGAGGTTGATCTTCAGGCTCTTCGGTCAGGAAGGTTTGAGCACGCTTGAATGCTTTGATGGGGAATACGAACATCTTCCCCAGAATGCGGAAGGGAAAGGTGATGATTCGCCAGACTCTGAGGAGAATTTTGCGCATAAATCACTTTGATTGTTCTTCCTTGGGAGCGGGAGGTGCTATCCTATTGGAATCGTCTATAGATTCTTCGGTTGGTTTTTTGGGGGTGTCTGCTGATCCAGCGACCCACGATTCACCCGCCCGGGGATCAAGCGATTTCTTGTCGTTTTTTCCAGGTTGGATGACTCCAGCACCCAATGACTGTTTCAACTCTTCTATCCCGGCCTGGCGCATCAGTTCGTTGGGGAGCGATCTAACTTTTTCAGAGGCTTCCCGGGCAGTCTTCCAGGCATCCGACTTGATTAATTTGTTCAATCCCTGCCCGAGGCTCTTTCCAATTTTTACCAGATCCTTTGGGCCCAGAATCAACAAGGCGAGCAGGACGATGAAAAGAAACTCAAGCGGGCCGATACCAAAAATCTCCATAGTGCAACCTTCTATTTGCTCTGTAAAAACCGATTATTAAGAGACTAAATTATATCAGCAAAACCCAATCCAAAATCTATCACGCATCAAATTAACAACGACAATATCAACAGCATTAGCGAGGTAGAAATCGATGGTATGATGCATTCTTGGCTTTCAGGAACTGCATTCCGCACTGGGCTGGGCCAGTTGTAAAAATGAATTTACAGGGATAATTTTCAGCTCGTATGTCAAAATGGGTATCTTCTCCTGTCGAAATTTGGAACCGCCTGGGCGGATCGTTTTCGCATCTGGTGACCGGCGGTGATTGGGCCTTGGAACATCCAGAAGAAACACGGAAAAACCTGCGCTGGTTCTGGTACGACGGTCTGTTTTCTTCGGCGAGTGATAATATCATTATCACCTATATGACATTGTACGTGCTGGCACTGGGGGCCACGCGCGCCCAGATCGGGATCATGAGCGCGTTATCCAGCTTAAGCGCCACACTGCTTTTGTTGCCCGGGGCAATGCTGGTTGAGCGCTTCAACCATCGCAGGGAGATCACACTCCTCTTCGGTGGTGGTATTTCACGCCTCGCCATATTTATAATTGCTTTGGTCCCTTTCGGGTTGAAAGGCGAGGCGCTGGCTTTGACCGCCATGGCGCTTTCCATCACCCGCGATGCCTTTGCCAACCTGTCCTTCCCGGCCTGGCTTTCCTTCGCGGCTGACATTGTCCCAATGGAGGGACGCGGCCGCTTTTTTGGCGCGCGCAATTTCATCATGGGGATTGCCGGAATGCTCACCGTACTCCTGGTCGGCGCGTTGATCACCCGCCTCAACCAACCAGAGGGATACCAGCTGGGAATGGCGCTGGCATTTGTGCTTGGAACCGCCTCAACCTTTTCATTTTCCCGATTGCACGACCCTGCCAGGCATGCCGTGCCTCAAACGCCCCCGCCTTTGCACCTGCCTGTTCTATGGCGGGACTTGCGGAAACTACCCGCTCTGCCAGCCCTGATCGCCACTGCCGTTGTGTGGAATTTTTTCCTTAACGTTCCCGGCCCATTCTTTAATGTTTACATGGTGGAGAACCTGAAGGCCAGCGCCACAATGGTCGGGATCGCCAGCGTCACAACGACCGTATCCAGCCTGCTGGTACAGAGAAGACTCGGAAAGCTGGCCGACCGCTGGGGGGCGCACCGTCTACAACTGATCAGCGGACTGCTCATTCCCATCCTGCCGATCGCCTGGGTGTTTACCCGTGCACCCTGGCACGTCATCCCCATAAACATCGTAAGCGGGGTTTTATGGGGTGCTTACAATTTGGCATCATTCAATCTGCTGCTGGAACTGACGCCCCAGGAAGGGCGGGCACGCTACTCGGCCATGTACCAGATGTCCGTCGCACTGGCATTGGCAGCCGGTGCGGTGGTGGGCGGCTGGATGGTCACCCAGTGGGGATATACGGCCATCTTTGTTACTTCTGCCATCGGGCGACTGCTGGCCGCCCTCCTATTCGCCCGTTTTGTCCGCAGGCCAGTTTCCATTCCAAACGCGAACTAAACTGTTTTCACTGCTTCGACAGTTCCTTCCAGAACTTCAACTTCTCAATTGACTGATAAGTTTCACCGCCCTCGTGGTCGTTGAACTGCCAGACCTTGATTTGCTTTGGCCCGGCATAGTGATTGTAAGCCGCAAAGACAGTGGACGGCGGGCAGGTCATGTCCATCAGGGCGACGGAGAACAACGCCTGAGCCCTGGCTCGTGCAACAAAATTCATGCCATCATAATAGGACAGCGTATTGAAGACCGTCTCGATCTTGTCGCGATGGATTTTACAGAAATGAGCGATCTCGGAGTACGGGGCATTTTCGGTGATCTCGACGGCGCGGCGGAAATTGCATAAGAACGGGACATCCGGCATAATGGCGGTCACATCCGGCACGAGCCCGCTTACTGCCAATGTGATGCCTCCGCCCTGACTGCCGCCAGTCACCGCCACGCGAGCCGCATCCACGGCCGGATGGCTGCGGGCTGCTTCCACAGCCCGAACCGCATCGGTGAAGAGGCGGCGGTAGTAATAGGTCTTCGGATCAAGAATACCCAAAGTCATGAAGCCGGGAACATGGGGGCTGGAACCGTCCACCGGCAGGTCGGGTGTATCACCAGGCCGCCAGACACTCCCCTGCCCGCGCGTGTCCATTACCAGGTGGGCGTAACCTGCGCTGCTCCACAGCAACCAGTCAAGCGGGAAACCGCGTCCGCCGCCGTAGCCGATGGTTTCAACTACGCAGGCCAATGGTCCGGAACGCTGGCGGGGCAGAAGCAACCAGCCCTTGACCGACTGTCCAGCGTAGCCATTGAAAGTTACGTCGAAAGTCTCAATGGCCTGCAATCCAAAGTCAACCGGCTCGAAGCGCGCCGCCAGCGGTGACTGCCGAGCCTGCTTCAGCGTCTCCTGCCAGAAAGCATCAAAGTCAGAGGGTTCTTGACGGGTGGGTCGATAAGTCTTGAGTTGTTCCAATGGAAGGTCGAAGTACATTCCAGCTCCTTTTGATTGACAAGCATTCCGGTTCTTGTTACCATGCCTGTATTCACAAGAACACCAACGGGAACGATAACATGTATTTATGATAACACAAGCTTTTACTCTGGGTGTCAATTACTGGTCGAGCCGCAAGGCCATGTATTGGTGGTCAGATTTCGATCCCGGCGAGGTGCGCGAGGAATTTTTCTTGATCCATGATCTGGGGCTGAGGATGGTACGCTTCGGTAATCCGAACGACCTGCCTGGCACGGTCCTTTGGCTGGTTTCGCCAGCCTCTGCATTCGTAACCGGCATCGTCGTGCTGGTGGATGGCGGTTTTTCAGCATTCGGAGGGATATGAGCCATGGTTCTTGGAAAAGGATCCACTGACCGGTATCTGACTGAAGAAGAGTCACGCGCGATCGTGAGCGAAGCCCTGGGGACGCTCCACCTGGAGGGCAAGCGTGTACTCATCCTTATCCCGGACGGGACACGTAGCATGCCCATGCCGTTGATGTTCGATTTATTTGAGGAAGTCCTGGGTCAGCGCATGCAGGCATTGGATTATCTGGTGGCGTTGGGCACACACCCGCCGATGAGCGATGCTCAATTGAGCAAACTGGTCGGGCGGGAAGTTGATAACGGTCATGCGGGTTCGATCCGCCTGTTCAATCACGAATGGCTTGACCCGGCCAACTTCGCCCTGATCGGCACGCTCCTTGCGGGCGAGATCAGCCAGATGACCGGAGGAAGGATGTCACAGGATGTCCCGGTCAAGCTCAACAAGCTGATTTTTGATTACGACCAACTCATTATCTGCGGGCCGGTGTTCCCGCATGAGGTGGTCGGTTTTTCAGGCGGAAATAAATATTTCTTTCCCGGTATCGCCGGAGCGGAGATCATCAATTTCACGCACTGGCTGGGTGCGGTGATGACGAATTACCAAATCATTGGCGCGGGTTACACCCCGGTGAGAGCCGTCATTGACCGGGCTTCGGCTTTCATTGACCGTCCCAAGGCCTGTTTCAGCCTGGTAGTCACCCACGCAGGACTGGCCGGAATTTTCTTTGGAACGCCCGAAGAAGCCTGGCAGGCCGCGGCGGATCTATCAGCTCAGACGCACATCGTTTATGTGGATGAACCCTTCCAGCGTGTTCTATCCATCATGCCGCCGATGTATGATGATCTGTGGACAGCAGCCAAAGGCATGTATAAGATAGAACCAGTCGTGGCTGATGGCGGTGAGGTCGTCATCTACGCGCCGCACATCTCCGAAGTGAGCTACACACACGGTAGGTTGATCGATGAGATTGGCTATCACTGCCGGGATTATTTCTTGAAGCAATGGGATAAGTTTAAGGATTATCCAGGTAGCGTACTGGCACATTCAACACATGTCAAAGGATTGGGGGCTTATGATCTGGCAACTGGAATCGAGACAGCGCGCATTCGCGTTTTGTTGGCAACCGGCATTCCCGCCGAGCGCTGTCGACGCATCAATCTGGGTTACCTCGACCCGGAAACAGTCGACCTAAAAGAATGGGAAGACCGAGAGAGCGAAGGCATCCTAATGGTGCCACATGCTGGCGAAATGTTGTATCGACTCAGGCGATAAGAAAAACATAGGCGTCTTTGTTTTGGAAGAGTCATATGAGCAATAAAATCGGAATTGTCGGTCTGGGGTTGATGGGGCAAAATCTGGCGCTGAACATGGAGCGCAATGGTTTCCCGGCGGAGAATATGCTGGCGCTGTTTTCTGTGCTGAAGAATTCTTGATCGTCCCAAAAAGCGGGAGAGATTCTATATAGGTTAGAGTTATGCAACCAAAATTTATCCTTCTCATGGGCGTATCAGGCTGTGGCAAGTCCACGATCGGTAAAGCACTGGCGCAACAATTAGGATGGGACTTTTACGATGCAGATGATTTTCACCAACCCAATAATATAGCCAAAATGGCTGGTGGAATCCCTCTTACCGATGAAGACCGTGCTCCATGGCTTGCTTTGCTGCATGATTTAATCTCATCCTGTCTGAAAGCAAACCATTCCGCCGTGCTGGCCTGCTCGGCGCTCAAAGAGCGTTACCGGCAACAGTTGCTTAAAGATAACAATGGTGTGCAAATTGTTTATCTCAAAGGAAGTTTTAATTTGATCAGATCGCGGATGATCTCACGCGCCAGGCATTACATGAAGCTCACAATGCTCCAAAGTCAATTTGACGCGATGGAAGAACCACGCAACGCCCTGGTGATTGACGCATCGCTTTCGGTGGATAAGATTGTGAAGAAAATATTGGAAGAAACGACAGTTGAGAAATAAGCCACTTACCGCCATTTTGCAGTATGTAGTAATTAGGTGGACCCGGCAGGAGCCGGACCTGCGACCAAGCAATTATGAGTCGCCTGCGCCAACCACCGCGCCGCAGGCCCGGAAAAACATCACTACGGAGGGCACGAAGTCACAGAGAAATCTTTGTGTTCCCTTCGGTTTTTCTCAGGGCAAGCCTTTGCGTCCTTCGTGGTTAAGATGAGCGGGCGATGTTTACGTTGAAGTAAAGAGGAAACTGTCAAAATGTAACGGGCTGCGTGATGCAATATTGAGAGGAATCAAGTTTGTTCCCCTTCAGTTATGGATGATTGTCTACTCAAAAAGGCGACTGCGGCAAATCCCAGCAGGGTTGGCAACCAGAACGAGAATAGCCGGTAACCAAGGATAACCACCACGCTGACTGCATTTGGGACACTGAGGCTGTCATACATCGCCACCATGCTTCCCTCGATCACCCCGACCCCGCCCGGAAATATAAAAGCAATCTTTCCCAGGATGAACGGCAGGCCGTATCCGGCAAATAAAACGCCAAGACTGACATTGTAACCGGCAGCAACGAACATGAAATACAGTGTCAGCATGTCAAAGCCAATATTGGCAATGGCGCCAAGCAACGGACGCAACCAATGACCGTTGCCAAGGGACTCCCAGGCGACGACAAACTGTCTCACCGACTCAATGGTGTTTTCCGGTGTGAATGGTTTTCGGTGCAGTGCGGCCCAACGACCAGCCAGCCAGATGGCAAACCGGGTGGTCGTCCCAGGAAAATGCAGGGCAACCGCCCCGCCGACGGCGATCAATCCCAATACCAGCAGGATGATATCGAATTCAATCAGCCGTGTATTGCTCAGGGCGTGGACAACGAGCAGATAAATGGTCCCGATCAATGCCACGGTCACCAGGACAACATTGTTTAATAAGGGAGGCAGTGTCCCGGCCAGAGCGGCGGTATTCCCGTCGCGACTCTCCCGGCGAACCCAGCCATAGGTTGCGGCTGCCCCACCCACCCAGCCCCCGGCTACCAGCCCGATGCTGTAGGCTGCCATGGTGATCAAGACTCCTTTCATGGTCGATAACTTTTGTTGGTTGTTATCCAGGATGGCGTGCAGCATAAAGCCACTGCCAAGATAGCTGAGCGCCTGGGCGATGATTGACAGGATCACCGCCCACCAGATCATACCCTGGACGACCGACCAGGAACTTGCCAGGGTGGTGATCTGCGGCAGGAGCAGGTGGACCGCCAATCCCAGAATGATCAGGAGGGGTAAATAACGCCAGAGACGTATTTTGGGGGATTTTAATGGATGTTCGTGGTCAGCCATTTTTTTGCCTAGCGATAGAACCAGTGTTTGGTCAGTTCTATCGAAAGAGAGTATAGCATGACCAGGCGAAATGCACATTGTCACCGGAAGGAGCATACATGGCTTTTAAGAATGTAGGGCAATTGGTAAAAACGAGCACTTCCTAAGCGGCATTAGGGAAACCATTAGAACGACACAAGAACCAGCAAAAGAATTTTCGGATTTAAACTCAACATGGTGTATAATTAGATAATCTAATTATTAGAAAGGCTAACTAAATGAGCATATCTTCTGATGCCATCGCCCGTGAAATCCTGGACATCGTCCCCACCGTCATGCGGGTAATCCGGACTGAAATGCGCAACCAGCGCTCTGCAGACCTGTCGATTCCCCAGTTCCGGGCGCTTTTATTTATCAGACGGAATCCGGAGTCGTCCCTTCGGGCCTTAGCCCATCATCTTGGGCTGACCTCACCAACCGTTTCCAAAATGGTGGATGGGTTGGTACTCAATCGCCTGGTTAAGCGAGAGTCTTCATCCAGAGACCGGAGGAAGGTTACTCTGACTTTGACTTCTCAAGGCCAGGCAGTATTGGAAAGAGCCCGAAATGGGACCCAGGCCCGGCTGGCTGAAGTTCTATCGCCTCTCACCCCGGAAGAAAACGATACTGTAAACCAGGCCATGGAATTGCTGCAACCCTTATTTTTGCCTGGTTCCGACCAAATAAAAACGCAATTGAAAGGTAAACAAATATGATGTACGGTGGCGGTGGTAGCCGCGGTGGTGGTGGCGGTCGATTTGGCCTGGCAATCAATGCGCCCGATGAGAAACCGAAGGTCACCTGGGATTTATTGAAGCGTGTCCTGGGTTATTCGCGTCCCTATATTTGGTTGATCTTCTGGATGCTCCTTATGACTTTGATGATCTCGGGCCTGTCCTTAATCAACCCGCTGATCCTGCGTGACCTGATTGATAATACCCTCCCAAATCGCGATCTAACCCGCCTGGCATGGCTGGTGGTTGCCCTGCTGGCCATCCCGCTCCTGACCGGTGGGTTGAACGTCTTTCTTCGGCAGACCAATGCCCGTGTGGGGGAAGGCGTGGTTTATGACCTACGCTCAGCGATGTTTGCGCACCTGCAGCGCATGTCGCTGAGCTTTTATACCCATACCAGGGTCGGTGAGTTGATCAGCCGCTTCAACAACGATGTGATCGGCGCGCAGAGCGCCATCAGTAACACGTTTGTTAATATCGTCACCAGCCTGATCCAGGCGGTGGCGGTACTGGTGGTTATGTTCACCCTGGAGTGGCGGCTAACGCTGATCAGCATTGTCATCCTACCCTTCTTCCTGGTGGCGGCGCGCAAGTTGGGGAATCGCCTGCGGGATGTTGCCCGCTTGCAGTTGGACCTCAATGCGAAAATGAACGCGGTCCTGAACGAGCTGCTTAACATCAGCGGCGCGCTGCTGGTCAAGCTATTCGGGAGAACCTCCAAGGAAGATGCGCGCTTCAATGCACGCGCCAGCGAGGTTCGTGAAAGCAATATTAAGCGGGTGGTAACGGGCACACTCTTCTTTGTGAGCATAGGATTGCTGAGTTCAATCGGCATGGCTTTGATCTATGGCGCTGGCGGCTATCTGGTCATCAAGAACGCCTTAACCATCGGCACCATTGTTGCCTTGGGGGCCTATCTGGGCAGCATGTATAGTTCGCTGCAGAGTTTAACCAATGCGCCAGTGGATTTCGCCACATCCATGGTCAGTTTTGAGCGTGTCTTTGAAATGCTGGACCTGCCGCTCGAGATTGCAGAAAAACCGGATGCTTTTGTGCTGCAACCGGTGCGCGGCGTGCTGGAGTTTGAAGACGTCAGCTTCCGCTATACAGCCGACGAGAAAGGTCTGTTGAAGAATGTGCGTCGCTTTGGACAGATGCAAGATGTCAAGGCAGTGCTGTCCGATGACCAGCCTGAAAAGCCGAATAACGGTGAGGCTGCCGGCGAGGACAGACTCCTGGCTGTTCATACACAAGCGCGCGATGAAGTCCTGGAACACATCTCCTTCCAGGCTGAACCGGGCCATCTGGTGGCGCTGGTCGGACCGAGCGGGGCAGGCAAAACTACACTGACATATCTTATCCCCCGCTTGTACGACCCGACCGGTGGCCGCATTCTGATCGATGGCCACGATTTACGGGATGTCACACTGACCTCCCTGGCCTCCCAGATTGGAATGGTCACCCAGGAGAGTTACCTGTTCCATGACACCATCCGTATGAACCTGCTGTACGCCTGTGAGGATGCCACACCGTTGGAGGTTGAGGCCGCAGCCCGGGCTGCCAACATTCACGACTTTATAAAGGAACTTCCGAATGGCTATGAGACAATCGTGGGTGAGCGCGGCTACCGGATGAGCGGCGGCGAGAAACAACGGCTGGCCCTGGCGCGCGTCATCCTGAAGGACCCGCGTATTTTAGTGCTGGATGAGGCCACCAGTTCACTGGATAGCGAGTCGGAAGCGCTGATACAGGAGGCCCTCAAGCGGGTCATGGCCGGGCGGACAAGCATTGTCATAGCCCATCGTTTGAGTACAATCCTGGCGGCAGATTTGATCCTGGTGATGGACCGCGGGCTGATTGTCGAACGCGGGACACATGCCGAACTCCTCGAAAAGGGAGGTCTCTATGCCCGCCTGTACGAGACCCAGTTCCGCCGCATAGCGGATGAACCGGCCTAGGTCATATACCATACCAACCCCGACTTTACATACCATTTTAGTGTTGGAATAAAACACCGACTGTAACATGAGCCATCTATCCAGTTATCTACGACATTTTAGCGAGGAAACCTTCTCGTCTCTCTATGTTCGCAATTATCGCCTGTATTACCTCGGGCAGATCATTTCCACCACCGGTACCTTCATGCAGTCGGTTGCCCAGGCCTGGCTGGTGCTCAAGCTGACGAACTCTGGCGCTGCCTTGGGTCTCATTACCGCCTTGCAGTATCTTCCCATCCTGTTTCTGGGCCCGTACGGCGGCGTCATCGCTGACCGCATCTCCAAACGAAAGATCCTTTACGTCACCCAATCCATATCCGGCGTCCTAGCATTGATCTTGGGCGTGTTGGTGGCGACCGGTCTGGTAAAGGCCTGGATGGTTTATATCCTGGCCTTTTGTCTGGGCATGGTCACCGTCTTTGATAACCCCACCCGCCAGACCTTCTACATTGAGTTGGTTGGGCCAGACAATCTTAGGAACGCGGTTACATTGTATTCAACCCTGGTCAATCTAGCCCGCATCATCGGACCGGTCATTGCCGGGGCATTGATCGCCACCGTTGGGCTTGCGCCCTGTTTCATTATTAACGGAGTTTCTTACGTTGCCGTGGTAATCATGCTCGCCATGATGCACGCCAATGAATTACTCATCACCCCGCCGGTGCCGCGCGCCAAAGGCCAGCTCCAGGAGGGTTTTAAATATGTGGTCTCCTCGCCCATCCTTGGCCCTGTACTGTTGATGATGGCCATCATCGGTACACTCACCTTTGAATTCCAGGTCAGCCTGCCGCTGATCGCCCAGTTTACATTCAAAGGGGATGCCAGCAGCTACGCTTTCCTGACGGCTTCAATGGGGTTTGGGGCGGCTGTCGGAGGGATTTTCTTCGCCAGCCGTAAAGGCATCACGCCTTACAAACTAGTCAGCGCCTCCCTGCTGTTCGGGCTATCAGTTCTGGCAGCGGCTTTCATGCCAAGCCTGCTGTTTTCAGGGCTGGCACTGGTGTTGGTGGGGATCTGCTCGATCAACTTCTCCTCGCTCGGCAATAGCACTTTGCAACTGGAGAGTTCGCCGCAAATGCGCGGCCGGGTCATGTCGTTCTGGTCGATGGCGTTCCTGGGCTCCACCACCATCGGCGGGCCCATCGTCGGCTGGATTGCCCAAGCAGCCGGGGCGCGCTGGGGTCTGGCATTGGGCGGTCTGGCCGCACTGGTCGCCGCCGCTCTTGGAGCATTCACCTTGCGCAACCTGAAGACCGGTAACCGGGCAGGGGAAAAACCGGTCTGAATCAGGAAGTTGCTTTTCCATAGCATCCAACCTCGATTTGCACCTTCATATGTAAAACCTTCGTCGTTGCTTGGCCTTCCAGCCACGACCACTCCTCTTTTCATCAACTTTGGGGATCCAGCAGGATGGTAGTATTTAGATGACCACCATCGGAAGTATAATTTCATACGCAAAGTCAGCGAGCGGCCAGGATGGACTGCATATGCAAGTGCTTTCTTTCACTCTTTCATTAACTCTCACCCTGCTATTCTTTATATACGGGTTCAATCACTATTACCTACTTAAAGCAGCCCGCGCCTATCAGCCCCCACCCTTGCCGGATGATCCCTTCTTCCGGCCTGATGTTTCCATCCACCTGCCGGTTTATAATGAAAAATACGTCATTCGCAGGCTGGTGGCTGCCTGTGCCGCCATGGCGGAGGCGTACGGAATTGAAAAGGTGAGCATATTGATCCTGGATGATTCGGATGACGATACCGTTCAGGAGGTTGATAAAGTTGTCAAGGAGTATCTGGAAAAACATTTCAAAATAGAGATCCTGCGGCGTGCAAGCCGGAGTGGATTCAAAGCCGGAGCCTTGCAGGCAGCCCTCGACAGGACAAAGGAGGAATTCATTGCCATCTTCGACGCTGACTTCATCCCGCCTGTGGACTTTCTCCTCCGTACCCTGCCTTATTTTAAACGGGATGAACACCTGGGTATCATTCAGAGCCGGTGGACGCATCTGAACCGGAACTATAATTTCCTCACCAGGGTGATCGCTCTTGGTATCGATGTCCATTTTTTTATCGAGCAGACTGGAAGATATGCCGTTGGATGCTTCCAAAACTTCAACGGCAGTGGAGGAGTGCTCCGAAGAAAAGCCGTACTGCAGGCAGGTGGCTGGTCGGCAGATACCCTCGCTGAAGACCTGGACCTAAGCTATCGCATGCAGAGTCAGGAATACAAGATCCTGTTTCTGAAAGACCTCCACAGCCCCGGCGAGTTACCTCCCACCATACCCCGCTTCAAGAAACAG
>Ga0209777_10002808_pt1 | contig 22355 bp, 24 predicted proteins | sample FrelakmetHBP12HB_FD_187147 | JGI IMG/M metagenome (GOLD analysis project Ga0209777, IMG submission 187147) | Freshwater lake sediment microbial communities from the University of Notre Dame, USA, for methane emissions studies -HBP12 HB (SPAdes)... | ecosystem: Environmental > Aquatic >...
CACGCAGTTTGATAACTTTGTTTTTCAGAGAATCTTCAACATCTGAACCTTTTGGTCGACCCCTCACTTTTTCTTTAAGGCCACCTTTGCCATCTGATAGATAGCGATTCCACCAACGACAAAACATCAAGTACCGTCACAAATCTTCCCTATTCAGGTTGTTTATTAAGTATTTTCATTTTCAAAAACAGTTAGAAACAAAAGTTTGGCAGGATATAACCCTCAAGAATTTTTGCAACCTGAATTCATCAGCTTCACTAAAACTTTCCACCACACATATGACAATGAAGCGGAAACTTGTTCTGAATATACTTTAATTCACTAATTTCAAGAATGATCAGAACTCGTTCATGAAAGACAAATGGTTACATTTCTTGAATGATGTTTTCTAATGTGCCGATGCCTTCGATTTCTATGCGGACAGTATCGCCTGCTTTTAGCCACTTTGGCGGATTCATAGCCATAGCCACACCTGAAGGAGTACCAGTTGCAATGATGTCACAGGGTTCAAGCGTCATGACTCGACTTACATGATGAATTATCTGGGCAACACTGAAAATCATGTCATGTGTGTTGCCGTTTTGGCGAAGTTCGCCGTTTACCCATGTCTTTATTGCTCTATTGTCGGGATCAGATAGTTGGTTTTTAGTAGTTATGTATGGTCCAACGGGTGCAAAGGTATCAAAGCTTTTGCCTAAAGTCCATTGACTTCCCTTAAATTGAAAATCACGCGCTGAAACATCATTTAGAATAGTGTAGCCGAAAACACAATTGACCGCCTCTGAGACAGGAACGTCTTTGGCTTTTTTGCCAATGACAATGGCGAGTTCGCCTTCATAGTCAAGTTCCTCAACAAAAGGTCTTTTGATGATTTTGTCGTTTGGCCCCACCACAGCAGTATGAGGCTTCATAAAAACAACTGGTTCTTCTGGTCGCTTCTCATTAGTTTCTTTTACGTGGGTTTGAAAGTTTAGTCCTAAGCAGAGAATTTTGGGCGGTGAAGCGATTGGCGCGAGAAGTTTTGCATCGTTAAAAGGTGTGGAAATTGAATTGAGATCGCTGATTTTTGCCTTCGTAAGCAAATCTTCAGCAGTTTTTGAGCTGTTTGGTTGAGATGAAATCCTCTATCTTGAGGGGTAAGTCTGTTTTGAAACGTTTAGCGAGATCATCGAAGCATAACAGTTTGCTACTATGGGTTATGCCGTAGCATTCTTTGCCTTTATTTTGGTAGCGAACCATTTTCATTTATATCGCCCATTCTAGCGCTTGTTCGGTTTTAGGATTTGTTCTCGCAAGGATTACCTTTAAAGTTATCCACGGAATCAAAAACAGTCATTACCCTCATCTTATGTATACAGATTAATTTCATGTTGTTTCCTCATTTCATAATAGCAATGATGGATCTCTCAAGGAACCAGGTCAGGCAAATAGGGTAGTTTGCAGATAATATTAAATCTAAGTCTAAATCAAAGGTATACTTTCAGAGTGCAATAGATGCCGCAAAGAAAGAAGTCACATTCAAAGAGATATACTGGTGTTGCTTTCGCAATGATAATAATAGTTCTTATAACGGTAGCCGTTTTCTACTATACACTTAACTCAAAACAAACCCCTGCTTCTACAGCAAACCCTTCTGCCCCAAACGTTCCTCTCGCTGTCGGTGACACATTTACCTACAATCTCAAAGGTTCCACAGTTCTTGGAAGCTCTGACGTAGTGACTCCAAATGAGTTCATGCAATTCAACAATACAAATTATTACCAAGTTACAGTGACAGGAATCAATGGAACTCAAGTCTCGCTTGAAACTCTTTGGGATTTCAATAATAGAACCCAAACAGATAGTGCCCAAATAATTAATTTGTCAAGTGGAAGATTTGCTGATCCAAATGGATTTTGCTATCTTTACCTTTCAAACCTTAACGTTTCTGACCTGCTTTACCCTCAGGGAACTGAAAAACTCATCGTTAACAGCACAAGCACTCAAGAATTTATTAATTCTAGTAGGGCAACCAATTGTTGGTCAGAAGAAGACCAATATGTAGACACTACTGATCCCTCAGGTAACACAATCCGCGACGATTTTGTTACAATCAATTTCGATAAACAAACAGGAATACTTGATAACTTAACTCGAATTGAATTTTTCACCAACCCTCAAATCGAACTAATAACCACTTGGCAACTTGCTAGTTCAAACGTTTGGGCTGTCAGATAAAAAATGGTAAACCCAAAGTTAGACTTCATCTAATTCTCTAAATTTTTAGAATCCAAATTTTTATTGTTTGATGTTTAATTGGTAAACAAAATAAGATTATCTTTTCAAGAATATTTGCAAAACAATAGAAAATATGTAAAGCATTGTTCTCAAGGATTGAATATTATGAAAAACCTTTACTAAGCAATCTTAGAGTATTACTTTTCATGTCATCAAAAGCAATTAGCCCAGTTAACATTGCTTTGATGCTGATTTTGATTCTTGTCTGGGGCAGCTCATTTGTAGTTGTAAAATGGGTCCTTCAGTACAATATAACTCCGATTGCAATTGCAACATTCAGGTTTTTAGTGGCCGGCGCATTTTTTGCTCTGGCTCTTGCAATAATTAAATTTAGAAAGCATCAATACAGAGTTTTTGTCGCTTGGAAAGATATGCCTTTGTTGCTAGTTTTAGGTTTAATAGGAATTACCTTCTTTTTTATGGCACAATATGTAGGTATTCAATTGGCTGGTGCATCAGTTGCCGCAATTTTGGTTTGCCTTCTTTCGCCTATTATTATTAGTTTTTATTCACTTAGAATATTCAAAGAGAAGTTAACGAGAAGAAATGTTCTTGGTTTAGGGATTGCTTCAGCAGGAACCGTTGCAGTAATCGGAGGAGGCACATTAACTATGCAGAGCAACTCAATGACCTTTGCCTTTGGCAGCCTTATTTTGCTTGCGACCCCTTTCATGTGGGCTGCTTACACTCTTTTAGGTAAAAGAATGATGGAAAAATACGATCCTTTCTTGGTTGTTTCCTATGTAAATATTTTAGGAGCATTATGCTTGGTTCCTTTCTCTTTAGCTGAGAATTCATTTAACAAGATAATGGCTTTAAATTTTAATGAGTGGTCTGCTGTTCTTTATTTAGCTATAACTTGCTCTCTTATAGGTTATTTCATTTGGTTTAAAGTATTAAGTCAGATCAAGGCAGCAATAGCAAGCTCATTTCTGTTCGCAGAACCCTTGATAACCGTTATTTTTGCAGCGTCATTCAACCAAGAACAGATTACGCTGTTCACCACAATTGGAGGGCTCTTAATTTTTGGAGGCGTATTTCTTGTTGCCAACAGGAAGTAAACATTTCCAGTTTAACGAATTGTTGGATTAAACGTTTAATTTAAGAATACTGAAGACTTCTAAGAATGTCATGTGAGGAACAAACAAAGCCAAACAATATCTTCTACATAGTTGATGCATTTTCACAAACCAAAAATTCTGGAAACCCGCTTGCAGTAAGAATCGACGCTGACAATCTATCAGATGATGAAATGTAAAAACTCTCTAATGAGATGCATTTCTCTGAAACAACTTTTGTCCTTTCCGATAAACTGAAGGGCAACGGTTATGGCGTTCGCGTTTTCACTCCCGCGACTGAAGTGCCGTTTGGAGGCCACCATACCCTAGGAACAGCATACGTAATCAAGCACTTTATAGCTAAAGAACCAACTCAAAAAATAACGCTAAATCTGAAAGTGGGCCAAATAAAAGTAACATGTGAAAACCAATCAAACAATTAAGAAATTCTTCGGATGAAACAAATACAACCAGTATTTACCTAAAAGTTCACAATCGAATTTTTTGAAAAGCTTTTATGGCTTGAACCATCAGACTTTTATTCAAAGAACCCTATCAAGAAGTCTCCATTTGCTTATCCTTTGTAATTGTCCTCTAATAACTCTAAGTGCAGTAAAAAAGCAAGGGGTAACCAAGCAATATTGCCTCAGCTTACCAAAAGAACGCAATCGGAAATTCTGATATTTTACTCTCACAGCTACAATAAAGAAAATAAACTCAATGTAAGAGTTTTCGCTGATGACTTCGGTGTACCGGAAGACCCAGCAACAATTTCAGGCAACGGTTGCCTAGTTGCCTACCTCTCGCACTACCAATATTTTGGTTCGTCGCAAATTGATATTATTATTGAACAAGGGTTCGAAATAAGAAGACCCTCAACACTATACCTTAGAACAAGAAATATTGAAGAAAACATTGATGTCTATGTCGGTGGAAAGGTTTTTCCAATAGCAAAAGGTAAATTGATGTAAGATCAAAAACTCAAACCGTTCAGCTGAATAATTTACCTTTGAAGTTGAGGACCAAAACAGTTGAAGCGAGTTAACGCAATAACCTTCCTAAACTACTTTGTCTCAGGATCACTTACACTAATAATTCCTCTTCTGTTATTGGCTCACAACGTGAACATAGCTGACATCGGAATAGTACTTTCAATTTACCCCTTGGTTTTTCTGATAGCCCGTCTCTTCTTTGCAGCCATTGCAGATTATGTCGGTTGGTCCCATGTATTTTTATTAATCAATTGGCCATCAACATTCCTATCGTGCAGTATATACTATTTTGCTTCTTCACTACCCGTCTTCGCTTTAGGCAAATTTGTTGAGAGCCTAAGAGAATCGTCATACTGGGCGGTAAGTCGAACAGCAATTTACCATTTGTCACCAAAAAAGGCAGGAAAAGAAGCAACAAAAAATAACGCAACCATTTGGTTAGCGACGGCATTTGGTGGCGGTGCAGCTGGCATAGGCATCGCATCTTTAGGATTTAATTCCACGATTGCAGTTCTAGCAATTGTTTCAACAACTATTGGCATTCCAGCTTTCATGCTATGGAAAAGCAGCGCCACAATCCCCACAACTAAAACTACACATATTATAACTCCTCTTAATCCAAAAGGAAGACCGCCAACATTTTGGTTTGTATCAATTGCAATAATGTTCAACACATTGGCGATTTATCCTCTAACTACTCTGCTACTTCCCGCTTTTATGAGCCAACATTTAGCATACAATTACATTACAATAGGAGTTCTTGTCATGGTGTATAACGCCATTTCGGCAATAACAACCTATCTTACCGTGAAATACTCATTGAATTTCGCACGCGCCACAGTCTTAACAGTAATCAGCGTTACAACCTCTTTCTTCTTGGGCTGGTCAACATTTTTCATCGCTTGCCTCTTGGCACTAGCATTTGTTCGAGGATATGGAATTGGCTTCTTTGAACACGCTGTTCTCAAAGTAGCAAAAGACAGCAAAAATATTTCTGTTGATATAGGTTGGCTGCATGCACCTATGAGGTTAGCTGAATTCTCCTCAATCCTTTCAGCAGGATTTCTTGTTCAGTATCTGGGTTACGCCCCAATTTTTCTGGCAACAGGCATATTCTTTGGAGTATACTGCTTTCTGTCTCTATTCATTTTGAAATACAAATAAGTGCAAATCAGATAAAGAATAAAGCCAACCTTGCGGATAACTAAAATGTTATGAAACCATTTGCAGGGCGTTTCCTTCTAAAGTGGACGACAAAACTAAACATTGTTATCTGGGCAGCTAACTTTTTGATATTCATCTTGTTAACTGTATTGGATCATGATGTTTCATTCTTGACAGCATATTTCTCCAAAGCCTTATTGCTAGAAACTGGGATCGCTTTCTTAGTAGGCGGCATACTTGCTTTCTCAAGCTCTGCCTTGCAAAGTAAAGCTATGGAAAACATTTCAAAATCAGAAGAGAACTGGTCAATTGACACCCTAAAGATAGGCGAAAAAAGAGCTAACAAGTATCTGCTATTGGCAATAATCCTGTTTATTCAATCCATAATTATCTCAATTTTGGGATACTAAACTTCAATTATCGAACGGTTAATTAACAAGCAAGATAAACTTGAAATTAGGGATAGAAAAATGCAGAATTCTTTTAGCCGTATTTTATTACCGATAGACGCGTCTTCTCAGTCTGAAGTCGCAATCGAGACAGCTCTAACAATATCAAAACTTTTTAATTCAAAAGTAACGATAATGCATGTAGTTCCAAACCAAATTCTGACTCTTCCCAACCGGATTTATGTTTCAAGAGATAGTTATGCACCGATAAGTACTGCAACCGGACAGTTTCCAAGGACTCTAATTGTTCCTGAGACTAAAGAGTATTTGATTCCTGATGAAGTAGTCAACGAAGCGATCTCCAGCTATTTGGAGAACGGCGAAAACCTACTTTCTGATACTGCTGCCTTGTTTGCGAAGGAAGGCATAACTGTAGAACAAAAACTTGAAAAACAAAACGATACAGCTGATAAAATAATTGAGGAAACAGCAACTGGGAATTATGACTGCGTCATAATGGGCAATAGTGGGAACGAAGAAGATGAATCTGATCTCCATCTTGGAAGCGTGGCAGCAAGAGTATCAGCAAGCAATTTTACAAATATTATCGTAACTCGAAAGAAATCTGATTTGAGAAGAATCTTGCTTGCAGTAGATGGCACTGAAAAAGACAAAAAAGCCATTGAGCAAACATTCATTTTAGCTAAAGCGGCTAAAACGAAAGTGGTTCTTCTAAATGTTCAAGAGAAAGCTCTTTCAAGGTTTGGACCTAAGATTGAAGAATTCGGTCAGCAGATTCTCAATCGCACAGTCAGTATGCTATCCGAAATTGAAGTTGAAGAGAAATTGTTGTTCGGTGATCCTGCTAATTCAATAATTGAGGTAGCCAAACAAGCCGAAGTTGATCTCATCATATTAAGTAGAGGGGGACATGGAAGACTCAGGAGCCTTCTTGGAAGCGTAAGCGATCATATCTTACGCCATGCAACTGTGACTGTTCTCATCGTTAAATAATTCGCTAATTTTAAAATAGAAACATTTGTTTTTGGAAAAAAGTGCTGCAAAGAATAACAAATCGCAAATTTCAAAATTACAAAAAAAGAAAAAGAGGAAATTATTGTTTTTTGGGTTTGCGATGTCTAAGAGCAAAAACTACACCGACTATTACGATGAGGATTACAACAACTGCTGCTATTATGGCTATTAATGTCGAGTTGCTTAAAGTTGAAGACGAAGATGCAACGTTGACGCTCTGCAAGTATGCATACACTGGTGTGCCTGTTGAAGTATCCATCAAATAATAGAAGTATGTTCCCGTAGCAGTTGGGTTTACAGCGAAACTGTAGAATCCGTTTATGTCTGTTGTTGTGTGGGATACCGAAGTTAGCGAGCTTGGATAAGTTGAGTTGTTGGTTGTTTGCATTAGTGTAATTGTTTCGTTTGCTAAAGGTGCGCCAGTTGTGTCATTAAAGATACCTTGCAAGTTTACTACTCCAATACCAGTACTTGTTGGTGGAGAATAGCCAGCTAATTGTAAGTAATGTCTAGCTTCAGAGAGATCATATGGTCTTGCTTTTACCGCATTGTCATAGTAAGGCTGTGTAGGCAACATTGGAGTTGCACCAGCAGTCCCGTAGCCTGAGAGAAGATTGTTAATAATCAATTGTCGTGGAATTGCATAATCAAAAGCTATGCGAATATCGGTGGCTGCTTGAGCTGCTTGAGATGGATCGGATTGGCCTAATGGAGTATCAACGCCCGTGCCAAAGATTGGACTCTGCATGTTGTATCCGAATTCTTGCCTGCCTACACCGTTCAAATTGATGACTTTGCCCCAAGATGGTTGTACGGAAGGTATGTCTGTCTGCATCTGGTAGTTATAATCGAGCATATCAACTTCGCCATTCTTCAAAGCAGCTAATGCGGATGTTCCATCAGCAATGAACCGAACGTAGTAATCTTTGATTTGGAAAAGACCCTTGCTCTCCAAACCAGTGGCGTTCCAGTAGTTGTCATATTTCTGAAGATGCACAACTTGAGCTACCGGATCATAGCTTACCCATTTGTATGGTCCAGTGCCAACTGGGCCTGTATATGTTATGCCGTTTATCTTCATTGATCCTGTACCAGTATTAAATGGTGAAGTTGACCAGTCTGCTGGAGCAATGTTTTCGAAGATGTGCATTGGTATGACAGCGGGTCCAGTAATTATCTCGGGTTCCATGTATCCGTAGGGCTTTCCATTAGTCAAAACTGGAAGAGTCGCTACAACTGTGTACTTATCGGTTGCGGTTATTGTGCCCATTCTGGTGCCAGTGCCTTCTGTAACAGATGTGCCGTTAGAATATGTGAATTTAACGTTGTCTCCAAAAGCGCTTTGATAAAATCCTACAAATTGACTGCCCGCACCTGGGTTCATGTAAGCCCAGAGTGTAAACAGAACGTCATCAGCTGTGAAGGGCACACCATCCTGCCATGTAACATTTTGTCTGCAGTTAAATGTCCAAGTGAAGCCATCTGCACTGTGACTCCAAGAAGTTAGCAAACCTGGAGTCTCAAGGTCACTAAGTCCGTTTAATGTAGGCCAGGCTTCTGCTAAACCATCAAACATCGAGTAGTAAACAATTACGTCATACCAGCTATCTGATTCTGGTGGGTTAATAGCGTCAATTGATCCTGTTGAACAGTAGGTAATCTGACTCTTGCCATCGCTGCGAGTAAGCAATTGCGGGTAAGGCCCAACGTTAAAGTAGAGCCATCCTTCCCCTCCTCCAGTTGCAGGTGTATACAAGTTGCCTATTGCTGGATTAACCACTACAGGTGCTTGTTGATACACTATTTGTGATGAAGGCACTTGGTTGTAATAGAGCTGTTGCCATTGGGTGAGAGCGCTTGCTCGGTCACTATCGCTTGTCGAAGTGATAAATTGGTCTAGCAGGGTATTGGATTGACTATTGTTCCATAGATAATAGTTTTGTCCAGTCGGAGCAAAGAATGCTGAGTTGCCTCCATAATCAAGCGGGCGGGGGTCAGGAATTAGTCCTGGCGTCCATCCGAGTGCTAAGATATCATAGCCTCCTTGGTCATAGGTTTTACCCACCAGGTCAGCACTTGGTGTTAATGCGCGGTCATATACACTTGTCCAGCCAAGATAAACAACTTGAGCGTTAATGCCCAATTGTTGCAGGTTGCTTGCGAAAACTTGAGACCATTGACGCCTCAGAAGATTAGCATTGCCAGGTGCAATTATAGTTACATTAAACAAGCCTGTGTGTTGTGCTTTTACTTCAGCAAGAGATGCCATCATAGAAGCCGCCAAAACGAAAATAAGAATCATTGTTATAGTTTTCTTATTTATGCCCATATGCTTTATGCCCCTAAATCGGTGCTCTTCTTTTTAATACCAATGTGTATATTAAATTTGCTATAGTCCTAAAAAATGATCCATACTTGAATGGTTAATAAATTGTTCCCGTAATAAGGCATCATATATTCAAAAAAGTTTTAAGTACAATCAACAATCTTAGAGTAAGTAAAGCGAGGCTTCGGATGCTACGAAGGCTAAGAACACTTGCTCAGAGCTCAATGTCTAGGTACATAGTCAGAAGACTTCTTTACATGATTCCCGTTGTTCTGGGAATTTCAATAATAGCTTTCATAACAATGTATGCTGCGGGAGACCCGATTTCACTTATTAAAATGGGTAAGCCAAACATCGATGCAACAACTCTTAACGCTCTGAAAGCATATTATGGATTAGATAAGCCAATACCCATTCAATATTTGAAGTGGCTGACAAACATCCTGCAGTTAAATTTTGGTAAATCACTTTATGGTGGAGGATCTGTGAATTCTTTAATTGGACCTGAGATTTGGCCAACTATAGAACTCCAAGTTATTTCACTAATAATCGCATTTGCAATTTCAATACCAATTGCGGTACTCTCAGCAAGAAAACCATATTCCAAACAAGATCTAACAGTAACATCGTTCTCCTTATTCGGAGTTTCAATGCCGACCTTCTGGTTTGGACTCATACTAATCATTGTATTTTCATTCAGCCTAGGCTGGCTGCCTTCTGCAGGAGCCAAAGGTGCCGCCGGATTTTTATGGTGGGGCAATCCGGCGCTTGATGTAATTGCACATTTCATTTTACCTGTGATAGTTCTTGTTTATGTTTCACTAGCTCAAAACATACGCTTGATTAGAGCAAACATGTTAGAAGTTTTGAGGTCTGACTATATTCTTGCAGCAAGGGCAAGTGGCATTAGCGATAGAAAAGTTGTCTATAGGTATGCGCTTAGAAACGCAATAACACCTGCTGTTACATTCCTTGCTTTGGCGTTAGGAAGCATGTTAGCAGGTGCGCCCATGACAGAGTACGTGTTCAGTTGGCCAGGCCTCGGACGCCAGTATGTGTCGTCGACCCTTGGATTAGACTTTCCAACAATTATGGCAATTACCATGTTGATCACAGTAATGACGCTAATAGCCAATCTCATAATGGACATTCTTTACGTTTACATTGATCCCAGAGTAAGGATTAGGTAGATCATATGAATACGGAAAACAATAAATCTAATTCAGTAGTCAAGCGAAGATCAGCTAGCCAATGGGCAGTCGCATGGCGAAGATTTAGAAGAAATAAGGCTGGCGTTTTTGGATTAATCGTTGTTCTCGCCGTTGTATTCATCGGAATCTTTGGGGATTTTATAGCACCGTATCCAGCTTTTCCTAATCCTCAAGCATTAGCTCCATTTTATAACGGTAACGTTCGAACGCCGCCAAATTCACATTATCTTCTAGGAACAGATGTTCTGGGAACTGATGTTTTAAGCGATATTCTTCACGGAACAAAATATGCGCTTTATGTCGGTGTAGTTGTAACTCTAATAACCATGGCCATCGCGATCGCCGTAGGTGCTATTTCAGGATATTTCGGCGGAGCAGTTGACAATGTTCTTATGAGAGTAACAGAGGTTTTTCTAGTTTTTCCATCATTGTTGTTCATTTTAATTTTCGTAAGAGTGTTAACATTAGGTGCTGGAGTAGGGACGGCAATAAATTTTCTTGGAATAACCATACCGACAGGCTTAACCATAGTTATTCTTGTCTTGGCTATTTTTAATTGGCCGGGAGACGCCAGAATGATTAGAGGCGAATTCCTTCGAGTTCGCGAACTTGAATTTGTTGAAGCAGAAAAAGCTCTTGGCGCTAGCAACAAAAGAATAATTTTTAGACATATTTTACCTAACATTTTATCATCAATTATAGTTGTTGCAAGCCTCACAATCGCATACGCAATTCTACTAGAAGCAGGTGTAAGTTTTCTAGGCTTTGGAGACGTCAACACGATGACGTGGGGTCAAATACTTGAAAACAACTTTGCAAATATGAGAGTAGTCTGGTGGGCTGAATTGTTCCCAGGCCTTGCCATCCTTATCACAGTTTTCGCATTTAACCTCCTGGGAGATGGGCTATCAGACGCTTTGAACCCAAGGCTAAGAGATTGACGGAGCAACACGAAATGACGGAAGCAATACTGAAGATTGAGGGATTAAAAACATACTTTTTTACCGAAGCTGGAATAGTAAAAGCCGTCGATGACGTCAGCTTTGAAGTGAGAAAAGGTGAATCGTTAGGTTTAGTGGGCGAATCAGGATCAGGAAAAACCGTTACAGCTCTTTCTGTGCTCAAAATCGTTCCCAAACCCGGGAGAATCGTAGAGGGAAAAATAGAATTCAAAGGTCAAAACCTCGTGGGGAAAAGCGAAAAAGAAATGCAACCAATCCGAGGTAGCGAGATAGCCATAATCTTCCAAGATCCCTCATCCTCCTTAAATCCACTCTACAAAGTGGAAACTCAACTTAAAGATGTCCTCTTGGCTCACCAATCAATGTCCAAAGAAGAAGCCCATAAAAGAATAGTTGAGCTCTTGACCTTAGTTGGCATTCCAGATCCAGAAATCAGAATGAAAGAGTTCCCTCACCAATTTAGTGGCGGCATGAAACAGCGAGTAGCAATCGCGAGAGCTCTAGCACTCCAACCAACACTTCTTTTTGCGGACGAGCCAACAACGGCGCTTGATGTGACTATTCAAGCTCAAGTCCTTGATCTTCTTGAAGATTTGAAGCAAAAGCTAGGTATGTCTCTAGTTATGATCACTCATGACATGGGAATAATCGCCAAGATGACTACTCGAGTAGTTGTTTTGTATGCTGGAAATGTTTGTGAGATTGCAAAAACTGAAGATCTTTATGAGCAGCCCAGACATCCATATACCGCTCTGTTATTAGCAGCTGTACCCCGCCTGGACAGAAAGAAAACTCTAAGCATAATTCCGGGTAACATTCCAAACTTGATAGAACCACCTTCAGGTTGCCGCTTTCATCCAAGATGCAAATACTCAGATGCCAAATGTGAAGTGGGGCCGCCAACTCTTGAAGAAGTTGAGCCAGACCATTTTGTAGCTTGTTACCGATGGAAGAATATTAGTCTCAATGGAGAGAACACTATACAATGACTGATGCGAGCTTCATTCAAGTCAAAAACCTATACAAGTACTTCCCCGTTTATTCAACAGGAGTATTAACAAAAAAGCAAGTGGGACGGGTACATGCAGTTGATAACGTGTCATTTGATATTAAAAAGCAAGAAACTTTTGCATTAGTAGGGGAAAGCGGATGTGGAAAGACAACAACTGCTAGGGTAATTCTAAACCTTATAGAGCCTACATCAGGTGAAGTAATTGTGGATGGCGAAAATATTTTTGAGAAATTCCGCTCGTCAGACAAACCGGAGAAACTGAAGATTAGAAGAAAAATGCAAATGATTTTCCAAAATCCTTACGGTTCTCTTGATCCCAGGATGACTGTAAGCGACATTATCTCTGAACCTTTTGTGATACATGGTCATGTTCCAAAGGAAGATCGGAGTGAACGAGTCTATGAACTGCTAAAATTGGTGGGTTTAGAAGAGTACCATGCTGAAAGATATCCTCATGAGTTTAGCGGTGGTCAAAGACAACGGATCTGCATAGCTCGTGCTTTGGCAGTAGACCCAGAGTTTATAGTTGCTGATGAACCGGTTTCTTCGCTAGATGTATCGATCAGAGCACAGGTTCTCAATCTACTAGGAAATTTACAAAAAACTATGGGTCTCTCATTTTTGTATATATCTCATGATTTAAGCTCTGTAAGGCAAATCAGTCAACGAGTTGCAGTTATGTATTTGGGCGAAATTGTCGAGCTAGCTGAAACCGACGAGTTGTTTGACAATCCTCTTCATCCCTACACTCAAGCGTTAATTGAAGCAGTACCTATACCTGACCCTAAAGCAAAAAATATCAAAGCTCGTTTGCGAGGTGAAGTTCCAAGCCCAATCACTCCTCCAGCAGGATGCCGCTTCAACCCCAGATGCCCACTTGCAACCAAGGAATGCAGAGAAAAGAAACCAGAACTAACTGAAATTAGAAAAGGGCATTTCGTTTCATGTATTCATCAAAGCATAGCTTAGCAATTTCTTAAACTATATCGCAAAACTTTGCCTCAAGACTTCTCTCGTTATAACAGAACTACAAAAGAAGAATCTATCAGGATGGGACCACCGACGAGCAGTAGAATTTTGCCTGCAACATTTTGCTTTCCAGTTTCTTCTTTGCGTTGTTTCCAGTCGTCCTTACGATAATATGGATTAGTCTTAAGGTTGCCGCCTTGAAAAACGGTCTCCATAACACCAGAAACCCATATAAAACCTATAGATAGTAGAATTGTGCTTTCAATGAAACATTATTAAACCCACAGTGATTCTCAAGTTATCCCCAAAGAAATAGCCTGCATAAAACCAAATTTGTGGTCCATTAGAAGTAGACAACAATTACATCCAGAAGTATCAAAACTGCCCAAAAACATGCCGTGATTAACAAAATCTTAGTCCACCCGGAAAAACATTTTGCCATGAAACTCAAAGCCGATCTTCAAGCTTCCTATTTTATTGAGACCACTTTTGCTTATTTGATTTTTGATCCGATTAATAACTAATTTTCTCTGCAAGTACCATAGAGGGCTTTAGTCCAACTTCCTAATGCCCCATTTAATTCTATTTCAGATTCTTTCATGAAAATAATACAGAACCATCGTTATTGCGTTGTATAACGTTCGAGCGTCAACGCAAGATCCCTCTAGCAGTCAGGAAGAAAGTTGTTAAGATACTTACAACGATACAAATAATTCTCCAGACTATTGACTTGACTAGAGAGGGCTTTCTGGTACCTTCCATCTTTTTGAATAAGAACAAAACAAAATTAAAGTATTTCTAAAATATCCAAAAACTTCATAATTCCAACTTTCTACAGATGTCAACAAAATGACTACGTGAAAAATTAATTAGCATCGCTAACCAAAGGCACTGTTGAGGGAAGCAAGATGCCTGTAAGCGAAATTATTGATTTAAGAAGTGACACGGTTACGTTGCCAACAGAAGAAATGCTTGAAGCCATTAAGCAAGCTAAGCTTGGCGACGACATCTACGGTGAAGACCCTACTGTTAACATGCTGCAAGAGATGTCGGCTGAGAAAATGGGAAAAGAAGCGGCTCTTCTTGTTCCAAGCGGCACCCAAGCCAATTTGATATCGGTTATGAGCAACTGCCAAAGAGGAGAGCTTGTACTACTTGAAGCAGAGTCACATATTTACTGGTATGAAGTTGGAGGTATCGCTGCCATCGCCGGTTTGTTTCCATGGCCTCTAAAAGCGATCGGGGCAACTTTTGAACCTAATCAATTAGAAGCGGCATTGCGCCCTGATAACCTTCATTACCCGGTGCCTTCTTTGGTTTGTATAGAAAACACTCATAATCGCTATGGCGGAAAAGTGGTTACGCCAAGGCAGTTGGAAACAATCAGTGAAGTAGCTAAAAAGCATTCGTTAAAAGTCTACATGGATGGGGCAAGAATATTCAACGCCGCTGTCGCCTTAAATGTTGACGTGAAAGAGTTCACTAACCATGTTGATAACTTAATGTTCTGCTTATCCAAAGGATTAAGCTGCCCCGTAGGATCTATAATCGTTGGCAATAAAGACTTCATTGACAGAGCGAGAAAAAACAGGAAAATACTGGGCGGTGGAATGCGCCAAGCTGGTATAATCGCTGCACCAGGTATTATAGCGTTGGAAAAAATGATTGACAGACTAAAAATAGACCATGACAACGCCAAATTTTTGGCGGAAAAACTTATCAAAATTCACGGAGTCAAAATTGAATTAAAAAATGTTCAGACTAACATGGTTACCTTCGACCTTGACTCTTCAATAAACTGCGATAAATTTCTACGTGAACTCAAGGAAAACGGTATTTTAGCGTTGGCTCAAGCGAAGAGCAGAGTTCGTATAGTTACACATCGGGGGATAGAAAGAGAACACATTGAAACTGCAGCAGCTTCTATCGATAGAATTATAAACAAAAACTAATCGGATTTTTCCTCAGGCATTTTGATTTTCCTAAAATAGAACCAGAAGAAGGCGATAGACGTGGAGTAGAGAATGCTTGCTAAAAAGAAGGGAAGCGAGAGTAACCCGATGGACATGAAGTACGCTCCGATAAAAGTGCTTAAAGCATTGGGAAGCCTCCAAAGAGCGGCATTAACACCTGAAGCCATTCCCCGCTCATCTTCATCGACCAGCCCCATAATAAGCGACTGGGACAGTGGACTTGCCATGTTCATCAGAAAAGCGCGAACACAGTAAACCGAACTCGCAATTATGTAGCTGCCAGATAACGGAGTTGCGAACATGAAAATAGTGGATGCTAATTGAGTAACAACAATAGCCTTTACAAGACCAAACTTTTTTGCAATCGGTGGACCAGCAAGAGTTGCGACACCTATGACTATGCTTACCAAACCTAATATTGGACCACTTACTACATCCTGAATGCCATATTGCAGTCTAAGCCAAGCAGTCATCAAGGGCACCACCATCCCTGCACCGAAGGCGATTATGGCACTGCTTATGACGTATTTTGCTAAAATGTCTCTTGAGCGTCTATGCGATTCTTTGGCGTCATGGTCTGTTTCCTGTTTTTTTGGTCTTTTGCTTCGGTCAACTTCTTTGACCTTTAGCAAGATAACTGTTGAAACAAGACTCAGAGCAGCGAATAAAACGTAAAGCAAACCATGACTTGTTCGGTTAGAGAAGCCTAAAAATTCGAAAACTGCTATAGTGGGTATTGCTAAACTTCCAATGCCAAATGCCATGCTACTTGCAAATCCGTAAAGCGAAAAAACACTATTTCTATTCGCAGTACCCATATGTTCAGCTAGCAATGCACCGCTGGATGATGAAAAAGCGGCTTCAGAAATGCCTTCGAAAACTGCTGCAATTAAGAGTGCTGCAGGGTTTGTTGTGAAAGCGAAAACGGCGATAATTATCCCCGCTATTACGTTTCCTAAAATGAGCGTTTTTTTTCTACCGTATTTGTCAGCGGCTATTCCTAAGGGTATGCTTGATGCGAAAGTGGCTATACCCATTGTCGTTATTACAAGACCCATGAAACTGTAGGATAGCCCTTGAACAGAGGTTAGGAAATAGGATATGTCTGTATAGAACATCCCGAGTGCAATCGACGGGAATATGGCTTGAATAGTTAAGAGTTTTGCCGCTCTGGACAAGCCTCGGTAGCTGCTAAACATTATATTCACCTGAGTCTTCCATCATAATGTTCTATTCTCAGTTAATTTCTATTTTCTCTTTCTGTTCTTATTGAAACGAGAGCTATGTTGGAAGTATCAATCGTTTCTATTTTTTGCTTAATGTTTTTAAGAATAACGATTCAACCAAAAACGCTGAGGATGAATTCGACTAAAACAGACAAGCCTAAACTAACTAACCTTCAACAGCAAAGTTGAGAATTACAAGAAACCGAGCCGCTGAACTGTATTCCATTTCGCACAATTTCTTTTTGTTGAAAATAAACGAAAATGGGCAATCGCGAGCAACACCTCCATTTGGATGAGGGTTCAACTCCCATCCCCAGCTCCATTATTTCTCGGTTAGACTTGAAGATAGCAATCTTCTTATCATACATATTAGTTATACTGAATTGGTAATACCTATGGCAATGGAAAAAACCGTTTGTGCAAAAGTTCCAGCTGAACTCAAGAAAAAGTTATGCAGCTTAGGCGTAAATGTATCCGAGTTGATAAGAGAAACATTGCAGTCAGAAGTAGATCGATTGGAAAGAGAACGCCTAAACAAACTTGCCAAAGAGGTATCAGAAATTCTTAAAAAGATTCCACCTGAAGAATTTACTCAATCCATTCGCACTACAAGGAACAGCAGATGACAAAGTCTCAGTTACTGTTTGACTCTAACATCATATACAAGCTCATAAGAGAACTGCCACAAGACGCTGTAGAAAAACTAGTTAAAGGCGCAACAATTCATTTAGCGTACTATGAGCTAGGCAATGCATTGTGGAGAGAATGTCTTTTACTTAAAAGAATAAGTCTACAAGAAGCCGAAAAATCATTAGATCTGATTTACTCGATTCTTGAATGCATGCAGGTAACTTCGCTTGATAATAAGACAGGAAGCGAAGTATTGGATACAGCGTACAAATTTAACTTGACATTTTATGACACAGCTTATCTTGTAGAGGCAAAGAAATCTGGCATGATCTTAGTTACTGACGACATTAAACTTGCAAAAGCAGCGAAAAACTTGGGAATAAACACCTTGTCAAGCCAAACGTTTATGCAATAATTCTGTGACAACTTAGACACAGATTGGAAAAAAGGACAACAGACTAACTGTTTTTTCAATTTTAACACCAATGATTAGACGTCTGCAGAGCTGCTCTACATGGGTTTAACTCCCATCCCCAGTACAATTACTGACATGAATGGATAGGTTCGGTTCCCCAAAGTGGGCTACGCTCATATCTCTTTCCCAATAGAGAACGCTTGTCCTACGCCTTTCCCAACTTTATGATATGACATCCCTGCAGGATTCCAGATGATTGGTTTCATTTTTTCAATATCAGGGAGGTTCTTTTCATTAAGCACAGAGGAATCAGCTTTGACATCAATTATTTCGCCTATGAACTCAGTGTGTAGCCCAATCTCAACTATTTTTAGAAGCTTGCATTCAATAATTAGAGGAAATTCTTTCACGTAAGGTGCATCTACAAGGTCGCTTTTCACAGGAGTAAGCCCTATTGCCGAGAATTTATCGACCGTTCTCCCCGAAGTGATTCCAAAATAATCCGCTTCCTTGACATAAGTTTCGGATGGAATACTCACGGTAAACGCTTTCCGTTCTACAATGTTACTGTAGGTATATGTTGCTTTTCTCAGAGAGACATAGATGCATGGCGGTTGGGAACAGCAAATTCCGCCCCAAGCAGCAGTCATAACATTTGGTTTTCCTTCTATGTCATAGGTTCCTACAACCCAAACAGGCGTTGTTGGAACGATAGTCTTTGCGCCCAAAGAATTTTTCATAAGAAACCTCCGTAATGTTTTGTCCTCGTGTTCGCTATTTTGTTTTCACCGCAGATACTTTTATGCTTACCACGATGTTGGCTGCTTCTTTTACTTCTTCCTCTGTCATGCTTGCCATTTTGATTGCTTCTTTCAATGTGGATTCACTTATTATGTATTCAAGCGGGTAGGTTTTTTCGTCTATGACTGTTACTTTTTGGAATCCAGCTTTTCGCATTTGTTCAAGGTATTTGTCTTTAAGCTCTGCTCCTGATATGCATCCTGCGTAGGCTTCAACATTCTTTTGTATGGATTCAGGCAATTCTTTTAGGAGGATAATATCGGAAACCATCAATCGACCGTTCGGAGCAAGGACCCTGAAAGCTTCTTCAAATACACGCTTCTTGTTTGGTGCTAGATTGATTACACAGTTTGAGATTATGACATCGACTGAGTTGTCTGCAACTGGCAGGTTTTCGATTTCTCCCAGTCTAAATTCAACGTTTGTATACTTGCCTTTTTTGGCGTTTGCTCTAGCTTTGTCAAGCATTTCAGGAGTCATGTCTACGCCTATCACTTTGCCTTGCTTGCCAACTTTTTTTGCGGCCAAAAAACAGTCAAATCCTGCCCCTGACCCCAAGTCCAGAACTCGTTCACCCTCTTTCAAAGACGCCAAAGCTGTAGGATTGCCGCAGCCTAAACCAAGATTGGCACCTTCTGGAACCGCATTCATCTCTTCTTCACTGTAACCAATCATCTTGCTTACTTGATCGTTTGTTTGGGCTGAACAGCAGCTTACATTTGAAGCACAACAAGAACCGTTGGTTTTAGCAACCTTTGCATAACGATTTCTAACAAGTTTCCTAACTTTTTCTTCTTTCATAATTAACTCTCCTGTTTAGTTACTCCTTTAATCAGGGGACCAAGCGTTTTGCTTACCGCACCAGCTAACATTTCAGCCTTTATCAGCATAATGCAACAAACAGTTCCTTCTTTCTCGCAAGCCACTACAGCTATCTTGTCATTAGGCTTGAAATTTGCCTTTTCTCTAAGATCCTTAGGAAGAACTATTTGTCCTTTAACATCCATAGTGACGACTGCATCTATTCTGCATACGTCCCCATCACAGTTTACCATCTTATTCACCTTACAAATAGCAATGGACGTCTCCATACTTAAATATTTCTTATTTTTCCGAAAAATCTGAATATTGTCAAATATATTTTTAATATGTTTAACGGTAAAAATTCTTACCAATCTTCTTAAATATCGGGTTAAAGTCAGCGTAGCTATCAAGCGTTTTCCTTTAGGGCGTGGGTTTCCAAGTTTGTTTGCCGCTCTGGTTCTTTGCCGAGTAAAGCAGGTTCGATAGCCTTCAACGGGGTGGTTTCCGAATATGCAGACACTTTTCTTTGGCATTGTCAGGAACATTGCGAGCAGTTTTGGCGATATTTTGAATATTCGCGGGTCGCTTCCTTTTTCAGGTGAAATTCTCACTGTTCTGTTTTCGATGTCAATGTTAATCCACCTTATTTTCAATGCGTCGCCTACTTTTGCCGCTGTTTCTTTCAGTGTTTGAAGCAGAACTGCTGCTTTGTGTCCACAACTTGCGAGTAATACATCGATTTCCTGCTCTGTAGGTATGAAGGGTACTTTTTTCGATTCTGCAGTATTTTGGTGGATCCCATTTTCCTCCTATGGAAGTTAGGAAGCGGCTGGAGGCTTCGACGACGTATTCTTTTCTGCCGTTGCTCCATTACTTTTGTTTCTTACTTGTTTCTTTGTCAAAGGCTGATTTTGTAATCGGGTAGTTGTTGTTTGCTCTGATTTGGCTCCAACAACAACTCCTAATAGAAAAAGAAAAACGGCTGAATTCCTATAGCAAGTGTTGTTCTTCTTCTTTCAAAAACTAAACTTTGGCGATAAAGAAGAAGAAAAAATTGGCGCCTCTAAAAAACGATTTTTTTCTTCTTTTAACTTAAGGTCAACCAAGAAGCAAACTTTTAACTGGTAGAAGAAGATTGTTGCACGAGCACTTCTTCTTCTACTTAACCGGCTACAGTTGAAAGAACAACAACAGGTCATTTTGCAACTATTATTGTTCTATCAATGTGCAATTTCTCGCAATACCAATCGGAAAAGGAATACCCCCAAGAAATAAACCGCCATCAGTCACCAAGAATATGGGCAATCGAGTCTTGGAAGCTAATTCTTCAAGGGAAGCAACTGAAAATTTACATTAAACAGCAACTTAAGTTATCATAATATGGACTGCCGCTTTTCTCTGAATTTGACGTCTACTTTTACTCAACTAACAAGAAAACAATCAGACCAGAGGACGTTATACTGCATACGCTACTCACAGAACCAAACAATGTACGCTACACAACTTAGGTCCTATTACTGCTAAGAAAAGTAAAGAAACAAATTGATATAACCTACCTACAACAAGAAGCCGAAAGATTAGGGTTAAAAAACAAAATAGCCGCAATGCTCCAATTCTTAGCAACCCACATACGCCCACAAGGTTTTAAATAGATAGAATAACGCCATATAATACAAGCAGAGTGAATGACTTGCCGGGCACCGTAAAAGTTAACATGGGAGATTTAGACGGCGAAAAAGAGAACCTCGCGAATTTCCTGCGTAGCCAATTCGCATTAAATTCAAAAATAACTTCTGGGGGCTTAGCACTAGACATGGAAGAAGCCTCAACTTATACAGTGGCGAGAGGAGTAACCAAGTTTGTTTACCGCAAGAACCTAAACAGCACGCATTGGGTTACCGTGGAAAATAACGTGGTCAAAATCAGCAGGTTCAAGCACCAAAATAAAGACAAGAAAAACAAGCACCCAGTCACCGCGTCAACGATTAAACACGGGTGGTAACAAAAACAGGTCCCAGCCTTTTTGAGTAAATAGTTCATTTCCAAATAAACCAAACGATAAGTGGTTTATACTACATTGTGTAATCGGCGACTGCCTGCAGAACAGCTCTATATGGGTTCAACTCCCGTCCCGGTTACAATACCGTCCTACATTGATTCAGGTTATTCTTTGAGCACAGCAACTTTTTCGGGTTTTTTATCTTCCAACGTCAGCCACCACCCCGGAACTTTCACATCTTTAACTACATCCCAAGAATCATAGGGTTTGATGTCTAAAACGGGCGTACCGTCGAAAGCATCTAACCCGCGAACCGTCACAACGTTGCCCTCAACTTTTAAGAGTTCAACCACCGTTAAGCCAATGGGATTAGGCCTAATATTTGATCTAACAGCAAACACACCCACCAGAGGCAAATCCTCTCTGCCCCGAGGATAAATCTTCAGCGTCAAACGCTTTTCCCGTGAGATTTCATGAAGCCAAAACAGCACATACACATGGCTATAATCAGCAAGACCATCTAAAGCCTCCGACAACTCAGGCAAAATAACGATTTCCGAAATTCGCATTTTATCCTTAACTTCTTCACTAATCGCTCGGGCTCTCACATAGCCGACAGGCTTGACATCGATTTGTGGTTGGAAAAACATGTTTAAGAACCTAAGTTGAAGTAATCTTTAAAAGTAATTTAAGCTATCGATTATTCGGTGCTTTTTTGAATAAAACATTCATCGGTAAACTCTTTTTCTTCAGAACGAAAACATGACAGACCAGGTTTTCATCGGACTTCTGTAAGCGACACATCTTTAACCCACCTTGTGGCAAAACCTATCGTCACGTATAACCAAGCGTACCGATCCTTCTCCTCAACTAAAAAAAGCGTCAATGTTCTCTCATCTTTTTGGTAAGCTAAGATTATGTTGGTTTTCTGTGCTTTCTAGATAGATAGGGTTACGGCGTTGCCGTCGGGGGCTTGAATGAATACCAGACTGTGTAAAAACTATGTTATGTTCTAGAGGAAATGATAGTTTTATATGTATAATTGAATGCTATTAGCTATATATGCCTAAGAAAATAGTTTTTGAGCCAGCAACAGAAATCAAAGTCACCGG
>Ga0209777_10002809_pt1 | contig 22351 bp, 39 predicted proteins | sample FrelakmetHBP12HB_FD_187147 | JGI IMG/M metagenome (GOLD analysis project Ga0209777, IMG submission 187147) | Freshwater lake sediment microbial communities from the University of Notre Dame, USA, for methane emissions studies -HBP12 HB (SPAdes)... | ecosystem: Environmental > Aquatic >...
CTATTTTCCATCATTCTATTTTCTCTTTAACAGTTTCTTTGCAAGTAACTTAAGTTTAGGTTCCTTCTTAGTTACCTTTTTCTCTGCCTGCATCTCTAAACTTGCCAGACAGTACGCCGCTAATAGGATTAATGCAATGCCTTCCATTAGATAAACTCCTTCTTTCTATTTACCAGTATTAGAGCAGTCAGGAATAGAAGTTAAACTATTCCATACTGTACTATCAACACTTAGTCTAGTTCCATGTTCATCCACTAAATAATATTCAGTCCTTAAAGTAATTATTGTCCCTACTAATAACATTTTTGTTTCCTTAATCTTGCATACTGTAGTTCCAAAGTTTTGGTGAACAAAAGAGCCTAGTACACCTAATAATATCATTCCTCCACCTACAAAGATGCCGAATAGTATACCTAATACCCATTTATTGTTCCAGTGTAGTCGTCTTTTGGTAGAAGGTTTTTCTATCATTCAGGAAGACGTTCTCCTTTCACAGGGGTATACCCAGCAGCAACTGCATCTGCCAAATGTACTATAAGTGCATCTGTGCCCTCGGGAACGGGAGAACTCCACCTCCCCATATGCGACCAGATACATTTACAAATAGATTCTAAGGTTTCAGGATACTTTTCCACTAGACCTATTTCCTTACCTATTTTCTCTACCCACTCTGCCCCTAGTTCTGCATGGTTATTAAGGGAGTGTGTTGAAGGTATTTTATCTACTCCATATCGGGCACAGTCGTGTAAGAGGAGTGACACTCCTATTATATCTGGGTTGCAGTTGGGTAACATACTGTTACTAAGTCTCTCACCAACGTCGAATGCCCTTGCAGTATGTAGTGAGAGTCCTCCTGGTAAATGTTCATCCGATGGGTGATATTTACTCGAGGATGATGAGGATTTTAACCAGAAGTAATCTGGCAATTTAGAAAGGCACAATTTAGTAAAGTTTCTCAGGTCCTCATCTTTTATTAGTTCAGTTCTACTAAATAAGAGTTTCTCATTAAGTTTAACCATCTACTTCCCCTTCTCCTGTTCCTCAATTAACTTTGCAATATCTGGATGTTTCCAGCCTTCTGGTTTAAGTATCTTACCATTTGAATCTCTAGGTCCACCAGCCTTTAGCATATTGGACCTATGTACCTCATTCCAAATTGGTCCTAAATCAATACCAAATGAAACTGCACATCCTATGAGAACATAGATTGAATCAACTATTCCATCCGCTACATCTGCCTCACATAAAGGTTCGTAGCCTACTTCACTGTATAATTTTAAGGCTGGAAGAAGTTCTTTATTTACTTCCTCATCTATTAATCTGTACCTTAACTCCAATGACTTTTTGGTAGGAAGAGTAGGTTTGGTATGGCATTCCTGTCCCATTTTGGTTTGGAATTCTATTATATCTTTCTGCCAATCTTTACTCATTTATACCTTTCCTCCTTAACAACTTGCCGGAAAGCAAGGACCAAGAATATTACAGTGATTTCAGGCATTAGTAATAGTATTATTATATTAGATACCTTCTGCATTTTCCCTCTCTTCTTCTTCCTTTGCCTTACGATTCTTTTCCTCCTGTTCTTCAACCTTTTTAGCAAGTTCCTTCATTCGAGGTCTGTAAGTCTTCTCCAGTACCTTTGACCTTGCCTCAAAATCTTCTCTATGACCTGACCTTATACAAATAGTCATCTGGAGAACTTTGTAAGGAATCTTACTATTTAAGTAAGGACCGGGACTATCAGTCTTTAGAATATCAATTATTTCCTCTGCTTTACTTGAAAGAAAAGGTTTAGATGCACCTTCAGGTACTTCAACTCCTGTACCCCATATCATAGTATCAGTATCAGGATTCTTACTAGCAGTATACTCCCTAGTTGCTGGGAGTTCCTTTGTTCTTCCTTTTGCATTGGGGTTCATCTCTATAAGTATCCTACCAAACTTGTATCTTTCATCTGAATACCTTTCTGCCTCGGCATATGCAGACATAAGGATTTCATTTACATATCTCTCAAATTTGGTCGGGGTTAAACCTTTGAACTTAAAAACTACGTCTACTCCCGAGTCTGTGAGTAAGTCACTCCGCTTGACTTGCTCGGGATAAATTCTAAGAATCCCGAGACGGAACAATTCCACCGTTTGTTTTGGGTATTTTCCTTTCGGGTACGGTCGTACGTCCATTCCTTTAAACCTCTCTACAAAATTACTAAACCTTCTTACCAGGTATTTTGACTAAGAATATTACCAGTAGAAGAAGGAACATAGATACTGAGGCTAGGATTGCTATTGTAGAACCTGATATACCACACCAACTTTTGTTACCGCTGATACTACCATAAAGTCTATTTGCAAAGTAGTATGTCCCTCCACTTATACTAGCAGCAGTAAGTATACCTATTACCTTCTTCCAGATGTTCATTAATATGTATCTCCTTTTAAGGCAACTTGCTTTTATCTATACCCTTTTTGGTATATAGTTCGGGATTTTTGCAATTCCTGTGCTGGATTTTCCCATCCTCATTGAAGTAGTATTTATGGTGCAATAAGATTGGGTATCCACATTCCTGGCAGATCCTTTTAAACCTGTTTCCCCAAGGTTTGTGACAAGTCGGGCACCGGTCTTTATTCTGTGGACTCATTTCTTAATGCTCCTATTCTCCTTCTTAGTACTAGGTAACTTACTTCTTCTTTTATAGATAGCTAGGCACAAACTATAAGTAACAAACATAAATACAATGGTAAAGATAAAACAGCTAACCTCTGCTAGCATTTTAATGTTACCGGAATTCATTGCACTTACTTTAGATCCTAATAAAGATTGCTCAATAATTAGGAATACTAATCCTGCTAGTAACGTTGTGGCTATACTAATTAACCTCTCCATTTACTTCTTCTCCTTATACTCAACGATGTCGCCCCAATTTTTTCCAAATTTTACTTCCTCAACAAATTCTATTTTCCCACCTGTGATTTCCATGCTGTGCCTTTCCATCTCCCTCTGGAGAACTGGAAGTACTTCTGGATCTGCAATATCAAATAGTATAGAGTCATGCACTGGAAATAATGGCTCTACTCCTAATCTATGTCTCATATCATACAGGTGAAGCATGCAGTAAAGGTTTACATCGGATGCCATAGACTGGATTTTAAAGTTAGAACCTTGTCTATATAACTCATTCTTATTTTCTCTAGTTATCAGAGGGAAACGTCTTTTCCTTCCAAAGAATGATTCTAGATAACCTTTGGAATGAATCTCATCTTTTATAGTTTCGTTATACCCAGTTACTCCAGGAAACATACTATCTATAATTGCTATCAAATTGATAGCTTCTGGTTTAGTCATCTTCATACCATAGATGAAAGATTCTAATCCTCTGCCATAAAGCCTGCCAAATACTCCCGCTTTGGCAGTTGTCCTCATATCTTCCATTCTTGCTTCACCAAAAGCAGTGTAAGATACAAGTCTATGAGGATCCTTCATCTTATCAGTCTTGGATTCATTAAGTAATTGAATTAATTTCTGGTCTCCTGTTGTACAACAGTAACACCTTAATTCCATCTGTTTCTGGTCAAGTTCAGCAAGGTAATGGTCTTTGGAGTAAGGCACATAAATTCTCTTTATTCCTCCTCCACCTTTCTTGGTTATATTCATTACTGAAGGATCTTCAGTTGATAGTCTTCCAGTTACTGCACCATACAATTTAGTGAAAGGATGTATCTTCCTATCATTATCAACAAACTTTGCCAGGCCAACTACATAGGTTGACTTTAACTTAGATATCTGCCTACATCTTAGTATAGACTGTACAACAGGTACAGATTCATATTGAGAAAGTGCAGCCTTAACTGTACTTCTACCATATCTCTTTATTATGGGTAATTCCAAGACATCATACACTAGATGGGCAACTTCTCCTTCAGGACCTGAAGAATTAGGATTTATAGTACCCCCTACAAGGTTCTCTAAATTCTGTAACTCCTCGTCTAATTCCTCATCTAAGATATCATCCATCTGCATAATTGCCATTATGTCTACAGGTATTCCCCTTTGCCTAATCTGAGAGAACATATTGGCACAGGGCATTATAAGGTCTTTAAATATACCTGAGTTTATCTGCTCCTTGAACCTTTCATACAGCATATAAGTACAGACTACATCCATTGCTGCATAGGTATAGAGTTTAGAATCAGGTATTAAATCATAACTGCTCTTACTTGTAGGAAGGAAAATCTTTATATCTGATTCCCAATCAGGTGCTCCTAAATACTTCCTTGCTAATGCCTTTAATCCATGAGAGCCTACCCTCTCATCTAATTGAATATGGGCAAGCATTGTATCATAGAAAAGGTTAAGGTCAGTAAAACCTAATTGGTAAAGAAAAGCAATATCGAATTGACCGTTATGGGTTATTAATTTCCTATTCTTTAAGAACTCTTTTGTCTCTTTCCTATCTACAAAGTTTGGATGTTGATTTTCGGGATAGTAAGGAGAACTTTCTCCCGGAAATACATAGGCTTCATCTACATTAGGTGCTATTACAAGACACCTCACTCCATCAGGAGGTTCTCCGTAAGGATATAATCCGTTCCTTGTAGTCTCTAGGTCAAGTACCAAATAGGGATACTTATCTAATCTATTTAAAACCTCTGAGAAGTTATCCTCATTTACTATCGTTATATTAGGTGGATTAATCTGTTGGTAAGAACCTTGAAGGGAACGAAGTCCTTCATCCATCTGTTCTGTGAAATCCCTGAAACCATCGGGATTACTTTTCTGAAATGCCGCAGGATGAATTGCCGCAAGCGTAGGTCCAAATTTACCAGGGAACACCCTTCCTGCTAAACTTGTTATTTTTCCTGGAGTATTTAAGAGTACTCCTGCAGGTATATTACCCAATGCAACTACCAAATCAGGACAATGCCTATTTATCTCTGCTTCTAATCTAGGTAGACAACAGGCTATAGCTCTATCTTCGTCTCCAGATTCCACATCTTTAGGTTTTTCACAGAGCATTACATTAGTAAGGTAGTAACCAGTATAGCCCAACTGGTTCATTGTCTCTTTAAGTATTCGTCCTGAAGTTCCAGTAAAAGGAAATCCAGTTTTAACTTCAACATCTGCTGCATATATACCAACTACTACAATCTTAAATTCTGTGTCAGTGTTCCCATAGAACATACCAGGTACAGGGCCTACTGGAATACGCATCTTATGCTTCTCAAAGGACTCTTTAATCTTTGGATTAACTGTAGGTTTAAAAGGACATATGTCACACCTACAGAGAGATAGCTCATAAGGAGTAGTCTGGTCCTCTGGATGGTAACCTTCAGTTAAGAAGTCAAATTCAGTCTTTTTAACCACCACAATACTTTACAAATCCTTCCAAATTCTTTTTAATGCCCATGCTATCAGTTTTATAGTTGAAGTCCAGTTCCAACTTTGAACACTTTGCCGACAAATCCTTATTTTCAATACCTAGTCTGATGGGTAAGGAAGATACTATTCCTTTATAACTCTTCTCAATTACCTCACCACCAAGTATACCATATACTTCTAGAAGTAAGGATTTCTTTCTCTGTAATCCCAGAGATTCTCTTGGGCATACTAATTCCAAGGAAGCAGGTATCCCTAATAAAGTTATTCCATCAAAGCTTAGAAGTATCCTTGCGCAACTTTCTATTTCTTCTTGGGAAGAACCTTGTACTATTCCTAAATACTGGAATTGACAGTATCTACCATAATCGTGTATATCTCTACTAATCCAAGATTCTACCCACTCTAAGGTTTTACTTTTACTAAACTCGACGCAAGGTAGTACTATATGGGTGGGATTAACTACCTTACGAATTGTATGGTAATCTGTATAACTGAATCCTATGGTACTTCTAGGCAGTTTAGGAGACCAATCAAGTAGAACTAACTTCTTTTGATTGGGGGAGGAAAAGGAAGAGTAGAATCTCAAATAGGAAGTATCTTGCATAGCTACTTCTCCATAGCAGTACTGAATATGATGAGGTAAAGAATAAAGGGATAAGAATTTAGTAGGGGAAACTATTCCTATCTGCATTATTCCTCCATTCCTATTCCTAAAGCTTCCTCTAAGCTCTTCGCTATAGCATCTGGGCAACTTGTACAACCCTCTCCTTTTTTCCTTGAAGGAGGTTGACTTCCAGAACATCTTATACCCTTTAATTCTTTTACTATATCCTCAGCAGGTATACCATAGCGGAGTGCCAGTGAAGATAATCTACCTACAGATTCAATCCAGGCTCTTTGACAATCTCCAGATTTACCCATGTGCATCATAACCTCAAGAGGAAGGTTTACTGTTATGAATATACTTCCGCAATGGGGCATCTTTTTCTTGTAGGTCGTGCCTTCCAAAATCTGTGGACGTCTTGCTGCTTCACCCATTAGTAATTAATTACCTCGATTTGAAAGTTTTACAAAGTAGTTAGTCACCTGTTTCGGAGTAGAGAAGCTCTTCTCTTTAGTCCTCCTATCAGGCATCCCTGTAGAAGTTAATCTTTTTACACTTATAAACTTTTTGAATCCTCCACAGTATACTGAGTACCTAATACCTCCTATTAAAACTATAAAATGGAGAGGATTTCTTGGATCATCTACAAAATTCTTTAAGTCCTTTTTCAAAAGGCGATTTTTTACCTCTGAGAATATACTTTTAGATAATTGGTAATGTTTAGCTTGCACAAGTTCGAGTAAGACTTAGGTCCCAGGATCATCTAATCTTAAAGGAACTCCTGCCTTTTCGCATAATTCCTCTATAGTCTTAACTTTAGTCATTTTCTACTTCCCTTCGACCACGTCTTTATTAGTTTACCTGGTTCTAGTCTTCCGAAGTCTACTGTGTACTTTCTTTTTGACCTGTACTGTGCCAAGTCACCTTGCTTAACTCTATACCTTAAGGAAGTATCCAAAGAGCATCCATTCACTTCGCAGAAGTGCTTTTCTAAAGTGTCTAAATAGTCTTTAGGTTTCTTACCATTATGAACTTCGACTACTGACTTACCCCAATGCTTTACATCATGGCAGTATTCACAGATACAGTGGACATCTTTTAACTTTTGGACCTTCTTCCTCTCATCATAAGTCCACTCTTCATGACAGTGTAACTTCCTATCTATACAACTGCAAATTTCACAAGTGTAATTACCCTTTTTGTATACTTCCCTTCTCAGAGTATTCCAGACCTCCGGAGGGAGTACATGGGCGAGACTTATTCCCCAATTACACTGAGGAATAGGTTCGATAGTTAGTTTGAAATTCATTCTAATGCCATAAAATAATTGCTACAAGAGTAAGGTAAATCCAAAGTGGAATAAGAACTAAGGCTAATCTTTTAAATTTGAAATCTCTGGGGGTATCTGATTCAGTCATAGCTCTAGCAAGGATCTCCAGGTAACTGGTATCCAACAGAACTTTGGCTAACTTCTCTTCCTCTGTAAGTTTCTTCTTCCAAGGTAGTTTCATTTAGATATCCTTACTTAATCCTTTTTATGACTACTATATTGACATCTTCGTGGTAGGACCTAAATTCCTTCTTAGCATCTTTGCTCCAATTTCTAATTGAGGAAAGTAAGGAGCACATCTTTCCTGGTCCTAGACAGGAATAATTAGGGTGTACTACCTTTAAGGTATCTCCAACTTTCATCTCACTTATTGCCTTTCTCTCTGGTGAGAAAGTTCTTTCTCTCTGTTTTGAAGACTTAGGATCCCAAGTTGTCCTTACCGCTGCGAATTCCTTATCACACTTGTGTAGCTTCATTAGACTCCTTTCAAGTAAGGCCAAATTTCTTATTTGCACTCACTTACATTTAGAAATGCCCACTGTGATACATTGATAGTATACTGATGCCCATTACAACCCACTGCATAAAGGGTATCCTTTAGTTTCATTTTACATTGGATACAGGTTCCAGCAGGTATTTGATTCTTAAGTCTATCATGAGGTAGGTCAATACAAAGTAGAACTGGTATACTACTTATCCCTACAAACATACCAAAAATTATAAGAGTCCAACTTAAAGTGTTACACCTTTTAGGTATGATAAATCCACCTATACCCATAGAGAAGAAACAAATTAAGTAGAGTACCCAAGCCCAATCCATTTAGACTCCTTTCTTATTTCCCCAAATAAACTTATGGATTTGAAGACTGAAGGTCAAGTGCCTTTCTACACAGAAAGAGGCAACAACTGGTAACCATTCATAAGACCTTCTGTCAATTCTTCCATCACCATTAAAAGATATGCAAGGTGATACTAGTACCTGTGAAGTTCTATTCTTGCACTTATCTAAAGTCTTCTCGACGAACTGAATATCATACCTATCCTCAACAACAAATTTAACCTGGTCTTTGTTAGTTAAGAACAGCCAGTCCTCAAGAGACTTACCCGACATTCCAGATGATGGGCACTTAATATCTGCATTCCAACTGTCAACCCTTTGTTTCCAAGAGGGAGGAAGGTATGTTCCATTTGTCTCTATAGTTATCTTCCATCCCTCTACATTGGCCAAACCTATAAACTTCTCTAGATTACTGCTCTGGAGTAAAGGTTCCCCTCCAGTTATGCAAATCCAGTCACCTTTCCTTGTAGGAAGTGCTTTAAGTTTAGATACTACTTCAGTTATGGATAACTCTTCAAACTTAGAATCTGCTCTACTTGCATAAGTAGTATCACACCACCTACAGTTTATATTACATCCCTTCAATCGGAGAAAGGACATAGGTTTACCTGCATATAAGCCCTCCCCTTGTAGGGAGCGGAACACTTCACTTACCTGTAGCATCGGTAGGACCCTTATCAATGTACTCTATTTCGTCTTCTACCTTTTTACCTTTTCTGTTCTTAGGCTCCCATACTCCTACCATCTTGAATGACTTTAGAGCTATCCAGACTCCTAATATAAAGACCGTAAGGAGATACCAGGCACAGCAGATATTAATTAGTACATGGTTAAATGTCGTATCCTGCTTGGCACTGTTTATGAAGTAGACATTCATTGCAGGCCAGAACAGTTTGTCGTAGGTGATTAGTACCACTGCTAGGTATACCAGTAGCCAAACTGCTGCTACTGCGAACAGGAATACACGGGCAAGTAGTACTGAGGTATTTCTGTCTCTAGGAGATGGATTTGTGAAAAGATCCTTAAGTGACCTTTTTGACAAAGGTGGAAAAGTCTCTTCCTCAGTCTTTACCATAAGACCTGGATTACCTGGGACCTTTTCTACTTTTACTGATTTTGTTGGCTTGAACGGGTTCTTCATTAAACTTTACCTACCTTTCTTATTTACATACATCTGTGTTTAAGTTTACCCAATCTAACATCTTTAGTTCATAAGTCTTATTATCACAACCTACCGCATAGAACTTATCACTAGTTTGAATTTTGCACCTTATACAAGTTCCATCTGGAATATCTGCACTATAATGTAGGTTTGGTATATCTACTAGACCTAGTATTAGTCCAGAACTAACTAGCATACAGACAGTTAATACTGCGATACTAGTTTTAAATACTTCCTCATAAGGTATTATCCAAGCCAGAAGAACAACTAGAAGCAACCATATACCTATTGGTATAAAAAACCACATTTTCTCTCCTCCCTTTCTAGAGATATGTCACCAGTAGTCCTACTATTACTATCACTATCATTAAGACTACTAATATCCTTGTTCTTCGTGACCACTTTGGCAGAATAGATGCAATTGCTCCTACTCCAGGAAGTTTATCAGCCCAAGATGCATAGTCACCTTTCTTATGTCTCTGGGCCAATTTCTTCTCCATTTGTTCCTTAGTCAAGTATACTGATTGTACTTGACTTCTCATGTGGTAGAAGTCAAACCAGAATAGTATTGGATTCCACTTCCTTTTACACTTTGTGCAGTGGGGTTTAGTAAAAGTTGAATCTACTAATCCTCCACAATGTTTATGGATAAATGCCATTAGCAATCCTCCGGATAAATAGTTGCCAGACTATTTGGAGTTTCCCAAACTTCCACTTTTGAAACATGAACTATTCCCAATACTTCTTGGGCATAACTCAAAATGAATTTACCTATATTCTCTGCAGTGGGAGGAAATCCAGGAGTATGAAATGGATGCTTCTCATTAAGAACATAGTGGTCAAATATTTCCTCTAGAGGAGTTATTACACTACTTTTCAAAGTGGAAAAGTCTAATACCATTCCTGTCTCTGGATTGATAGGTCCAGAAACAGTAATCCTTATAGTCCAAGTATGACCATGGATACGACTGCACTTACCTTGGTAATTAGGTAAGAAGTGTGCAGAGTCTAGTGTAAATGTTCTTGATACTTCTGCCATTGTGCCTCCTTTGATAAAGTTTGGTAGTATCTTCTTACTTCTCTTCAGAAGACTGGTCTGATTCCTGGTCCTTCTCTTGATTCTTCTTCCACTTCCTTGACCAGGTAACTGTTGCACCAATAATTACTATAAGTGCAACTACTCCCAAAACGATTGCTACAATACCGTGCATGTTACCTCCTTATTATTCTATTCCTTACTAAATCAAAAATTAGTACTAAAGGCCAAATTGTAAGTGACATTAAACAGTTTGCTGTTAGAAAGTATCCCAATAAAAAGTATAGAACGAATCCAAAAGATATAGTTAGTAAAATGAAGCCATATTCCATTTAGTCTTCCTCATATCCACTTGTCCCTAATAGAAGAAAGAATAGTCCAACTATACTTGCAACTACAGTGATGAATATATTTAGGCCTATATCCATATGAGATGGTAAACACTGTAATCCCATAGATTCATAATAAGATTGGTGACTATCACCACAATAGAAATCGTAATATATTGCTATTTGACTAGATGATAGATTCGAGTAACAGTAAGAAATGTCATCCATATGGTTTATAGAGTGAGATATATTACTATCATATTTTAGTACTACCTGTTGACACTTATCTATTATAGTTGTTCCTTTGAATTCTGGTTCTGATTTAAAAGGTAAAGTCCAGGCAACTATTATAAGTATAAGCATGGTTAGTGCGAAAATAAAGTATATGTACCTAGTCATTTATTCTTCCTTCTAAAATAGCAACCTGATAAAGTAACAGTTAGACCACAAACTACAGGTAGTATAACATAGATTACTATCTTTATACTTAAAGGTAAGTGAGAGGGATTAAATGACCATGCAAACCAAAAGCAAATATTGTATGAAAGTAAACCCCAGGCAGTAGAATCTACTACTATATACTTAGGAATACTCATTTATTCTTCCTCATTAATCTTGTAAACCCGCATTTGAGAAACTGGTTTACTAGTTCTTACTTTTGGTAGATTCTCTGCGCCAAAAAACTTTATAAACTTACCTTCATCAAAACTGCTCTTTGGGTAGATACTTCTTATAACCTTATGATTATCAAGTAGAAGTTGCTTTGCATCACCTAATCTCTTAGAGAATACTTCACGGGCTTCATCTTTCATAAACTTGCCTAATGTTTCATAATACTTTCCCTTCTCATACTTCTCTTCTATATCAGGCATAGAATCTTCTTCTATATCAGATAAGTCTACTGTTGGTTCTTTTACTCCCCAACATAAGTTACTATCTCTACACCCTTCACACATATCTATTTCTAGAGGAGAAGGAATGAAACTTCCTTCAAGTATTCTAGAGGTAGTTTCAATTATTGGGTGTATCCAATCAGGTTCATACTTTATCTCTATATCATGGGGATTAGAGTCCTCTTTGTGCTTGAAATAAGCCTGGATAGAATTTATTCCTAATTCTCTCCATTCCCAACTGTCCATATAACTTTGAACTTGGCACCTAATACTCTGGTGCTTCTCAAGTCCAGATGACTTTGCATTGGCAAACCTGGAGAAGTTCATACCTTTTATCTCCAAACCACGCAAACCAGAATTTAGAACTAAAATACCATCTGGATGGCCTGGAATAAATAAACGTCCAGTATGAACTACCATCTGCTGTTTACCAGTATATAAAATTGTAAATCCAGCATGACGCAACCAGTAAAGTACAGACTGTTCTTGGAATTCTCCATCTTCCATAAGTAGTCTAGATTTAGGAGCAGGTTTATGAGCAGAAGGATTTTTATTGGCCTCTTTAAATCTATCTATGTTGTACTTAGTTTTCATTGGACAAGGAGATACTAGAGATAAAGAGAAATATTCCCTAGTAGAGTTGGGACGGTTGTCCATACTTGCCAAAACTGCCTGGGAAAGGAATCCAGTATTATCTGTGATATTTGTCATCTAGACCTCATCAGAACAAGTTCAACTTGTTTACAGGGAGGATAACTCCCTGTTTCGGTCTTAACTCTTAGAATCAGGTTGAACTGACAGTGCCTGCATTATCTGGCTCTTCATATCAGTTACTCCACCTGGAGTATAAGGTATGAATATTACTTTATCATGTCCGCTCTTTGCCATCTCAGACATGACATCGTAGTGTTGAGTCATTACCATAAGGCTCATTACTTCCTCTGGATTGACTTTGAGTCCACCTACCATGTTTCCTATGGCCTCTGACCAACCCTTTGTTATCTCTTTCCTCTGGTTGGCAATACCAATACCTGCCTGCTTCTTTGCCTCAGCATCTGCCTCTGCTGCCTTGACGACAAGAATCTTACTTGCCTCCCCTTTATAATTGGCAGCAGCTTGAAGTCTCTGTTGAGTATTAATCTCATTCATGGCTGCTGCTACTTTCTCATCAGGAATGATGTCGGTAAGTAGTGCAGTATGAATAGTGAATCCATACTCCTTCATCTTAGTTGATAAGGTTTCCTGGACCTCTTTAGCAATTTCATCTTTCTTCTCAAATACCTCATCTAAGGTCATCATTGGAACCTTAGCACGAATGGTATCGAACATATAAGATTCCATCTGCTTACCAGGATTAGTCAATTTATAGAAGGCCTCTTTTACATCAGCCTCTGCTACCATAAACTGAACTGCTATTTTAAGGTCTACAAAGACGTTATCTTTTGTCTTTGTCTTTACTATAGGATCCAGTTCTTGGACTCTCAAACTTACCCTACCTGCTATACTATCGAAATAGGGAAGTTTGAATTGCAGTCCAGGTCGAACTATTTTCTGGAGCTTACTGAATCTTTCGATTACTGCATTGGTCTGTTGTTCTACTGTGAAAATTGGCCTTCCTGCAAGAACAACCAGAATTAGGAAAACCACTATTCCTGTAATAACATATACTGCTATCACCAAAACCTCCTTATTTTTCCCAAGGTATAAAGTATCCACTCTCTCGATGGTCTTTTACCTTTGGGTTATTTGGATTTGAATTACTTTTTCCTTTCAAAAACTTTCTAGAATGTTCGTGCTTTGCTACTCCACTTGAAAAGAAATTTTCTGCTTCTTCTCTACTTCGTTCTCCTTTCTTTTCTATTCCTACTTTCTTACTCTTCTTTAGTTCACTTCTGAAATGGATTCCTCCTACAATAAAATATACCATAACACTTATAATTAGAGAAAAAATAACTACAGGTAATATTGTTCCAACTAGACCTGAGTTATCAGAGAAGATACTAGTATTCATTCCTGTCTCCTACATACCCTAAGACGTTCCTGTCTATAAAGGAGGGTAAAGATATCAGGACTATTTAAATCCAAACCTTCTTTTAAGGATACCACTCTTAAGGCAGATGATACTCCCACTGAATTCATAGAGTCAATTAACCTTTCAGGTTTAACTATATCGGGAACCTTGAATCTCAAGCAATCCTTGGGGCGAAGTCTAGCGATTGCAAACTTTGAATCAGGAACATAATCTACCGTCCAGATATCTACAGTGTTAAACCAACCTGGGTCTCTATATTTCCCATCATAGATTATTTCAACACTCCAATGCATAGATTTGAGTGCTTTTACTAACTCACCCATACCTATTCTAGTAGTATCTTCTCCACAGAAACATATCCAGGAGGTTTTGATATTAGGATATAAGTCTGTTACTAATTCCTCAAGAGTAGTATATGACCTACCTGTTCCTAATTTAACAAAGGTAGTCATTACTCCTTGATTAGGACCTTCTGTCCTAACATCTTCATAGATTCTGTTTACTTCGATTTCCATTTAAACCTCCAGGTTATTTTACACCGTGTGCCAAGTTCTCTTCTCTTGGAATATGCACTATGTCCAATCTAAATTTGGATTTAAGTTCTTCCCATTTCTCAATACCCAATAGAGCAGATTCTTTATACAGCCCTGTTTTAATCTGAAATTCTCCTAGAACCTGTTGTACCAGCATCATTGAGTCTGACTTTACTAAGATAGATAACTGGTTGTTAGGAGAAGTAGAAAAGAACATATTACCTTTAATATAATCCAGAAGTGCAATTAGAGCTCCCCATTCTGCAACATTATTTGAGAATTGAGGTCCAGAACCCAAGATATTAGATTCAGAGTGCTTCTTCTGTAAAGTAGGTCCAGTATGGTCAAATAGTAAGAATTTTGAAACTGCAGTTCCACCTGGATTCTTTGGTGCACAAGAACCATCAATATAGGCTATGTAATTATACTTCTCCGTAACGTCCACTTTATTTAATCCTCCAGTTAAAGTAGTACCTTGGCTCATTGTACCTAATATACTGGATAAAGAACAATCTTTACCCATTTCACCTTCGTACTTATATATTGGCATATAGTCCTATCTATGTCTAAGATAATAAAAGACCGCAAAACTAACTGAACCTATTAAAACTACTGCTCCTGCAAAAGATTGGTTTCCCCAGAAAACAAGTAATAGAACTGGAATTACTAAGAGAAAAAGGAATTTCTTCATACTTTCTCAATGCAACTTAATTCCAAAGTAATCTATACCTCTTTTACCACACCCATAGCATTCAAAGTAGGCACGATTACTAAATACTTCAGGATTCCTTAACCAATGAATCTCCTCACCACAGACACACTTTAATTCCCTAAACTTACCACTTAATTTAGAAGGTCCTGGTATCTTATCCAAGATATTCTGGATATCGGATAACGTCTCTTGAGTGTATAAAGGTTTACTTCTTCTCTCTTTCAGGTAACTCTGGCAGAGGAGGATGGGAAGACCTTGATAATTACCAGGATCTCCACAACCCACTACTTGTTGTTTGCAGGTGGAGCAGACCAGCAAATCGACAGGAATCCGGACTTGTTCTCCATCCTCCTCTATCAGAATCACCTGACTTGAATCACTTGGGTCAAATTGTAAAAAGGTTAGTATCTCTCCTGTTTCTAGATGGATTACTTTATGGACTGGAATACTACAAATTACCATAAAAAGCTTTATTGTACTGATTCATTCACTTCAGACCAACTTTGCAAGTGATAAATTCCAGTATCTCCTAATTGGGAAAAGTAAGATAAGTTAAGGGTAATTATTTTACCTATTTCAGACTGGGAAATAATATCAGGATATGAACCTTTATCAAAAACTACGTAATAAGAATTACCAGTAGTAAAGGTATAGATCATACAATCTGTCATATACCCACAAGTATCATATGTTTCCTTTTCCAATGTACCTATTACTACTTTATAAGACATCCCTGCGGGTTTATTCCAGGCAGTACTAATAGGTTTCCAATAAACTCCTAATAAGGAAAATACAATAATACCTATAATGGATACTATTATATAAGGTACCAATTTTGAATTAGGTTTTCTTTCCTTATAGGTCTTTTTACGAATAGCTTCTGGAGTAGCAGAAGTAGGAACTGGAGAAGTATCTTTACTCCTAGTTACTCCTGCATCTGATTTAGAGTTAATTGGTGTACCCCAGAAATTTTTGTAGTTAGAATCTTTATTACCTTTGCCCATTAAGAACCTAGTTTCCTACCTTAACAGAACTTTTATTACTATTCTTGAATTCCTTCCAAAATTCTAGAGTAAAGTCACAGAAAGGTATTTCCTTAATTCCCAACTTTCTAGCCAAAGTACAGTAGTTACCATAACTTTGGCTTCTAAGTAATTTGTGGTATTGATTATCCTTTCCTCCAGACACTTAAACTCCTTTCCTTTAAAATAAGTAGGTCAGCGGTATGCAACTTGGATTAGGACGATAGTGTAACTGTTATTCAATTTTCTAAGGAGTGTGCTGTTCGACCCTATGTACTCGGAAATCATAGGAGGATTGGTTTTGACTTGGAATTCTAAAGAAAGGTTATTCGCATGGCGACGAATAGTAAGTCCAATCCAGTTCCCATATCTGCAGGTTTAATCTCCTTACTGACCTACTCTCTTACTTCTCTAACTTAATTCCAAACTTTGCCAAGTTAACTTCTACAGGCTGCATTGCATCCCAACCTGGTCGTACTCTTGATGCCTTTACCTTAGTAAAGATACCCCCTCTAGGTGTATATTCAGATACTACTATGATGTAGAAGGGTTCTATAAGTTCATATAGAGAATTGGCTACCATTGCAGGTATCTCTTCATGGAATACCTCAGCCTGCCTATAACTTGCAAAGTACATCTTAAGTGATTTAAGTTCAGGATTCCAAAACTCTGGGAAAAGGTCCACAGTTATCTTCGCATAATCGGGTTGAGTTGGATTGAAAGGACATAGAGAAGTGAACTCAGGTTCACAATGCTCTACTTCAACCTGCCCTGGGTATTCATTTAGTACTCTAATTAAGAGCTCAGGCTGAGGTTTGTCTGTGAAGACAAGTTTCAGAGCTTTTACCTTCTCATAGATTTCTGCACGAACTCTCTTACTTGGTTGATTTGTCATTTAAGAAGCCTTCTTTCCTAAAGTTTTATAACTTGCCTTACAATCTTCAAAAGGACAACTAGAACAGGTAGGATGATACACACATCCAGTAGATCTAACCGCTCTTGGTCTACCTATATCAGTTCCTTTTCTTCTTGATTTACGTATTCCTGTAGTCATACTACTTTATCTCTTTACTGTTAAACTTAGCCTGTAGAGCTTGAATCCTGAAGTATATTACCTTTGCGTATAGAGCAAGGTCAAGGCATTCATTCATTGCCTCTTCAAATGGGTCTGTCTTGAAAATTTTACCATGCTCTTTTGCACCTTTGTCCCACTTGTTTTTCATCTCTGAAAAGAAGACTTCTAATCTCTTATTAGACTCTTCTGGAGTAGATTCTATAGGATCTAAATTACCACCATATACTCTTTCAAAAGATTTGGCCATAGCCTGGTGTCTAGAGAGTTGCCTTTCTTTTACTCCTGGCCCCTTCTTCCATTTCCCTACAACAAAGTTGGAATAGTCACCCTTCCAAATATTCATGAAGGTATAAACCTTTTGGCCTTCTACTTCAAATCCTTCTCTGATACAGAAGTCTCTAACAGGAGAATTTAAAGAAAACCAAATCCAGACTTCATCGAAGTTTTCCTTCTGATAGTCAACTAATGCCTTCATTGAACCTTTACCAGGACAGGCAATCTGGGACTTTAGTACTCTTTTTATATTATCTGAATTCTCAAGGAATTCTGTTAATACTCCTTCATCTATCTGTTGAAGGTTCCTTAAGTATACAAGAGTCTTGGTATCTACTTTATCATTAGATACAGAGTGTTCAGCTCCTCCAAGTATACCTGTCTTTGGGTCTTCTACAACTACCCATTGGTCAATATACTTAGAAATAAGGTTTGCATCTAAACCATAAGGAGGTACTACATCTTTTACTGGGATAGATAATTGGGCTATTTCCTTAGCTTCATTAATAAGTGCAGGACGAACTTTCCAGTCTATCCACTCACCTTTTGGATTACGGGTCTTTCGGTAACTTTCTATATTATCTGTATGTGGCATAATTTACTTCCTATCCTCTGCAATTCCATCCAAAGGTTCATAAGTTTTTCTAGTCAAGTTAGGCCATTTCATTTCTTCTTCAGTATAGGCCCCTGCTGACTTCATTGAAAGTGCCTTCCTTTGGCAACCAGGACATCTATAAGACTCTTTCTTTGACTTGAAACCACAAGGAGGGTCCCAATAACAATTATAGGTTAACTTTAGATTAAGGTATTCATGTAACTCTTTGCCTACTTGCTCCTCTAATAAATCTCTGATAGGTAACAGTAAGTTCATTTTACCTTCAGTTGCTACCTCTAGAGTCCTGTCCATTAGGTAGTCAAATTCACCTGGTTTACAACCTGGAGCCACATTCTCACTATGGGAACCTATTGCTATATAAGAGAAGTCGTTTCCATGTATGTAAGCCCAAGAAGCTGCCGCTCCGATAAGCATTATCTCTCTACCATTTAGATTTGCAATTCCAGGTTCCAGTGTAGGATTAAGAGAAATGGTCGATTTTTCTACTGTACGTACCAAACCTTTACCTTTTTTATCTCTCCAATCCATTCTACGACTTATAATACCCGAACACTTCCTTAATGCTTCTTCCTCTAGTCTTTTTGGATATTGTCCATAGTCAAAGAATAGAGGAGTAACATCAAATCCCACTGATGCAAGCCTAGCAATACATAGAGTGGAATCTAGACCACCAGTTGCTAGAACTATAACTTTAGGTAGTCGGGAATAGGCAGAAGTGTAATCCTCTGCAGTTTCTTTTAAATGGTCTAGTTCAGTTGGAATACCTTGCATTTTCCTAATCTTCCTTAATGCCTTAGAAAGGTTAGGAGTAGGAGTTGGCCCAACTTTCTTATTCTCATTCTCTTTAACAGTCTTGAGAAACTTCTTTGCATCTTCACCTTTTAAAGTCGTCATTCTTTCACCTTCTCAACTTTTACTGGAGAATCTAAGCCTTCTTCTTTACAGGCTTTGGATAAAGAATTTTCCAGTCCTTTTAAAAACTTTAACTCTAGTCCAGAAAGTGGAACTTCTACTTCCCTAGTCTTCTTTCCTTTTATAGTAACCTTAAACTTTTGGAGCACTAGACTTTCTCTACTTTTATAAGTCGTCCTTCAGGTAGTTTAATAGTATCCAATACATCCTCTTCATTGATACAACCTAAAAGGTATAAAGGAGTAGCACCTAATTCCTGTATAATACCTATTACTATTCCCTCTATTCCTGTTATACTATCTTTAAGGTTTTCCCCTATTTCATAAATAGGTTTCTCTTGTTGCATTATTTTCCTTACTTCATCGTTAATACTCAAAAGAATACCTCCTATAAAAGTGTTTTCAGGAATGCGATATTCCAGGTAATAAATTCAAGTCCAGGAGTTATACCATTCTTACTATCTTTCTCTTTCATTATGTTAAGGGTAGGAGTACCTTTAAAGATATACTCAGTAGGATATCTAAGTCCATTTAGGCCTAAGAGTACTGGACCTCCTGTATCAAGTGAATCTATTCCATCCCTTGTAGGTTTGTCAAAGAAGTAGAGATACAGTTCCTCTAAACTTGTTAAGCCTAGAAGGTGGATTGAGTTAAAGTTTAATGTGTTTACTAAGTAGTGAACTATAGCAGATCGAACTCTTGCCATCCTATCCACAGGTTGTGTTTTACCTAAAATTAAGTCATAAGGTACTGCAAGTGAAGTGAAATTATACCCCCTTATTACATGGGCACAGTGTAATACTTCCTCTAAAGATGAGCCTTGGACTACAGGTAGTAAATCAGAACGGCCAAAGGCTTCAGTTGCTTCTGGTAATACCTTAAGGGTCTTCTCTGAATCTCCAAGGAAGTCTTGTGCAACCACTTTAGTAGGATTAATTTGGAAAGCTGCCTGTCTCATTTCATCTAGAGAACAAGGAGTACCTTCTTCATTCACACTAGTGTCAAGGTATATTGGGCGAGGAAAACTCTGGAAAAAGGTTACCTTTTTAAGTTTCAAAGTATCTAGAGTACCTAAAGGACTACTCATAATATCCTGCAACTCTTCGTCTTTACTCTTTAGAACTTCCTTTGCCAACATGAAATAGATATCTCCTAAAGGAAGTATGTAATCAGCAATTGAATCTGGACACTCCAAACCCAATTTAATCTTTCTATTAAACCCTTCATGACCAGAAAGACAAGGTATCTTAGATAAGGAAGCCTTCCTAGTAGAGCTATCTATAGAAGAAAGAATAAGCTGTGGATTATAAGTAACTCCTCTATCTGCAAAGTAACGTAATCCTACACAGCAAATATAATCTTGTGGGTCCATAGTATGCTTAAGGATACTACAGACTTTCTGCCCTGGATTATATTCGTGGCAGTTTCCACACACCCATTTCCGGAGTGGAATTTCTTTAGAAAGTACCGTCAAATAAGTCCTCCAAAAACTATTAGTTAAATTTTACTGAGTACTGCCATACCTAATAGATACAGACATCATGAATTCCTCTTTAACTGAATGATTATCCATAAAGAGGCCCCTAAGTGCAGTGGTCATCAGGCGGTTACTCTCCGGCTGGCGCACTCCCCTTGACATCATACAAGTATGCGAACCTATTACATGGACTGCTGTACCTTTAGAATTTAATCTTCCTTGGATATAATCAGCAAGTTCAGTTGTATAAGTTTCTTGCATAATAGGCCTTCTGCCTAATATATCTGCTGCCCTTGTATACTTTGAAGCTCCAGGTACTTTTCCATCAGGAATTACTCCTATTATTACAGAATACTGGCATGGAAGTAAATGATGTGGGCACATTGACCATACTGATGCAGGTCCCGCTATTATCATCTCTTTGCAATCATCATCAAAGTCTTTAAATACTTTATCAAGTTCACTTTTTATCTTTTCAGGAGGCCAACATCTCTCTTTATAAATTTCAACCAGACGATTTATAGTACCATTAAATTGTGCAACGCCATTCCATGTGGAGTAGAGAGACTGTAGTTCCTCCACGAGAAGTTTCGCCGCGGGTTCAAAATTAGGTTCAGTTGTCATAAAAAGTCCTTTCGCCTTTAGTTATTGAGTAACTTTATACTTTAAAGGATCTGGTGCTCCAACCGTTGCGAAGCCTGCCAGTCGGATTCGACATGAGTCACATTCACCACATGCACGACCTTGTTCATCTGGACCTTTATAGCATGACCAGGTCTTATCGTAAGGAACTCCAAGTTCAAGTCCAGTATAAATTATCTTTGCCTTGGTCATTTCAATTAAAGGAGTAATAAGACCAAATCCTCTACCTGTCTCTACATACTTCTTTGAGGCAAGATTCAGTGACCTTTCCATATGCTCAAGGAAGTCTTTCCTACAATCAGGGTAACCAGAATAGTCAACTGCATTCATACCAGCATAGATGAATTCTGCCTCAACTGTCTCTGCGTAAGCAAATGCCAGTGCCAAGAAAATACTATTCCTTTGAGGCACCCATGTTGCAGGAATAATTTTTGGGTCTACACCAGAAGTAGGAATGTCAGATGAACCTACTAAGGCAGATTCAACAAGTCCTTTTAGTCCTACTGAAACTACTTTTAAAGGCAAACCTAATGATTCTGCAATCTTTGAGGCACACTGCAACTCAAAAGAATGCTTCTGGCCATACAAGAAACTGATTGGGTAAATTTTCCCCTTGGTACCCATCTCTTTCTTTGCGATGTAGGCAACGGTGGAACTGTCTAATCCCCCTGAGAGTAATACTACTGCGGATTTGCTCATAAAACCTCCAAAATACTATCTAATACCTAAAAGTCTACTGGATTCTCTTCTTCAACTTGCTGTGCATATACTAGTTTTGCTAGTGGACAATTCTTTGCCAAGGGATACTCCATTGTTTTACATATGCCCCATTGTCCTCTACATCTACTCAAAGGACAGCCTATACAACTTACCCTGCGGGTATTCATATCTGTCTTAGTAATTTTGGTTGATTTCTTTTTGCCTGTCATTTACTTACCTTTCCTATTTCAAATCCAGATTAAAACCAGCAGTGATACTTCCCTCAGGAATGTAAATCTCATTCTGAGAAGGCCAAGATGGGAAACAAAGTAAATATTCCCATTTTGACTTAGATTCAACTGATACTACCTTAAGTTCACCTGAACCTACATTTGACCAGTAATGTAAAGTTGAATTTGATACTGGAACTTTTCCTTGATGTATTCCTGAAGAATCATTATAGTAGTATACATAATACTGTACTTCATCAATAGTTCCTACGCCTAGGAAAGAATTACCATGTACTAAGGAATTATCAGATAAGGCAATCAATTCATAAGTTTGTTGAACAGTACCTACTTTGTGAGGTAAACTAGATCCCAGAGATGAAAAAACTAATACTACCATACCTGCAATAATAACTAATCCTATAGGAAAGATTATACTAATACCTTCTCCTTTAGTTCTAGTTATATATAGAATCCCTATTATAAAACAGAACCCAACTATTAAAATCTCTAGCATTTCAATTTCTTTCCTCTGATGTCCAGAACTTCTTTCCACTAATTCAG
>Ga0209777_10002810_pt1 | contig 22349 bp, 17 predicted proteins | sample FrelakmetHBP12HB_FD_187147 | JGI IMG/M metagenome (GOLD analysis project Ga0209777, IMG submission 187147) | Freshwater lake sediment microbial communities from the University of Notre Dame, USA, for methane emissions studies -HBP12 HB (SPAdes)... | ecosystem: Environmental > Aquatic >...
AGCCAAAAGATAGAGCTGATAATGTCTCTGCTCTTCACCTTGGCCCCCAATGATAACTATGTTCATACCGCTTTAACTGCACAGGAGATTTTTATCCTTAAAAGAGATGCCTCAATTATTGTTTCCTTGCTGATCCTCCGCCCAGGTGGACCTGCGACGGACAAGGATGGCAAGTTATGCAGATCAAAATCATCTTATTTCTTTGTCAGGCCCAGTTTGTCCATGCTTTCTTTTTCTTCTTTGGCCAATTCCTTGACGAATTTCATGTAGTCCTCAGTATTCTTATAAAAGGGCTCCATATCGAACTTTTCCAAAATCTTAAGGAAGGCGGGGTCCTCCATCCCTTTTTTAAAAGCATCATGAAGGATCTTGACCACCTTGGGGTCCATACCCTTGGGTCCGGCAATACCCCAGGGAGAATTGGAGACCACGCCATACCCCAGCTCTTTCAAGGTCGGGACGTTGGGCCAGTGCTTGGTCCGCTTGTCTCCCCAGGTCACCAGAAGGCGAAGGTCACCGGAGTCTACCAGAGAGCCCCACAAGGTAGAATCGGCAGTGCACGTAACATGCCCGCCCAAAACAGCAGGGATGCTCTCCCCTGACCCTTTCGTCGGAACATGGATCCACTTGATGCCATGCCTGAGGCCGAATATTTCCATAGTGATATGAGTGGTTCCCCCCGTTCCGGGAGTGGAATAGGTTACTTTGCCCGGGTTGGCTTTGGCGTAGGCGACTAACTCATCAAAGGTCTTCCAAGGGGCATCCTTCCTGACCACAACACCAAAGGTATAGCCGGACACATTGAGGATATAGGTAAAATCTTTCAAAGGGTCAAAAGATACCTTCATCAGATGGGGATAGCGGAACATGGTAATCAGCATCGGGGCAACGGTATAGCCGTCCGGTTTGGCGGTGGCGGCCATGGTCGCCGGGCCGACCGTCCCCGCTCCCCCAGGTTTGTTCTCTGCGATCACCGGTTGACCCAGATATTTACTGGTGGTCTCGGCCAGAACCCTCAGGAAGATATCAGTTGTTGATCCCGCGGCAAAGGGGACGATCAAGGTTACCGGTTTGGTAGGGAAATCCGCTGCCATGACCGGAAAGACAGAAATCCACAAAAGAGTTATAACTCCCAGAAAGACCATGCTTCTTTTCATAATATCCCTCCCAAGTTAAAATTTCTCAGGGTAAATTCCCTTAAGCTTGCTTAGTTTCCTGCTGTTTCTAACGTTAAGAACTTTATTATGTTTTCTATAGTAACGTCTGCCGGGGACTTCGTCAAAAGCAAAATCAGGATGCCTAGGGACTAGTGGGTCTAAATTTTAAAAGCATGTCCCTCATTGTCACCTTATCAACCATTTAACGGTATAGTTCAGCTCTTCATTACCAGTTTTCTTACATGACGCCCTCCAGCCCCGTACCTTCCACTTTTGTTTTTCTCCTTGCCTCTCCCTTTTTCTTATCTTATAATCTTTCTATTCAAAAACAAGGTCTTATCAAACACCAGGGCGGTTATCCTTATTCCTTCAGTTTGAGTAGTTTTCTTGCCTCGTCGGGTCTTACAGGCTCCTTACCAAGGAGGTGGAGGAGGTCTACCACCTTCTCCACCAACTGCTTGTTGCTCGAGGCCAGCTTTCCCTTCTCTATATAGAGGGTGTCTTCAAATCCGATTCGTACGTTCCCACCCAAAATTGCGACCAGGGCAGCCATACGAAAACAGTTTGACCCGATGCCGAACCCAGCCCAAATCGCATCGTAAGGCAAGAGGCTCTTCATTGCAATCATGCTTTCCGGTGTCGCAGGAACCCCCCAGTTGATACCGGTGCAAAGCTGAAAGAGAGGAGGACTTTCAATCTCGCACGTACGTATGAGGTGCTTTGCCTTTTCAATGTGACCCATATCAAAGACCTCAAGTTCGGGCTTTACCCCAGCATCAGTGACCTGCTTAGCCATCCATTCCAGATGGGGGAGATAATTTACAATTACATTGGGGCCAAAATCCATCGATCCCATATCCAGGGTACAGATCTCAGGCCTGAGGGTTAGGACATGCTCGATTCGCGCCTGCGGGGAGCAAAGGGTGGTGCCCGGTCCGGGATATGATGGATTGCTTTTATCAGGAATAAATCTGGAACCTGGTCCGGTGGTAAGATTTAGGATGATGTCGGAATGATCCCGGATGCGATGCACTACCTCGTTATATAGTTTGATGTCCATCGATTGTTTTTGAGTCTCAACATCCCTGACATGAATATGGGCTACGGACGCACCGGCCTCACACGCCTCAACAGCGCTTTCAGCGATCTCCTTGGGAGTCACCGGTATGGCAGGATTGGTTGATCGGTCACTGATTCCACCTGTAACGCATACCGTCAGCACAACCCTATTAGAATCCATAGGAGATCTCCTCTTGGAGTAAATTGATCATCAACTGCGTCCATGCCGTTCGGTAAAGCTCATGGCCAACACCCTGTCTTTGAAGGCGTAACAGGAGAGCGGCGCTTGGAGTGGCCGTTTCCCTCATTGCCCGGATGAGAACGCCCAGCGATAGCCCGATCATAATAATCCCCACCCAAAATAATATGAACCTGAGTCCGGATTTTTCAGGGTCCCTATCTCCAAATTATATCCACCGTAGCAGACCCTAATGCCCATGGTCAACCAAAAGATAGAGCTGATGATATCTCTAATCTTCATCTCGACTTCCAATGATAATTCCTTTCTTACCTCTTAAGCTGCACAGGAGATTTTTATTCTTAAGGGAGATACCTCAACTTTTGTTCCCTTTCCGATCTCATGTTATACTATAAAATGACCCTTAAGGAATCTTCAAGCGAGATTCTAAAATCTTCTTGGATCCTAAATTCAGGGAGTGGTAGTAACTAATTTGACAGATCTGAAGGGCAATGCTATATGGTTTTTTTAACAAGTTGGAACTCAATAATTTGGGGGGAGTTATGTCTAACGCTCAATCGTTGAAACGGCTTTTTTCACCTATTCATATTAACAAAACTGAGATCCGCAACCGTATTGTCATGCCGGCTATGCACCTGGGATATACGCCGGGTGGGTTCATCTCGGATAGACTCATTGATTTTTATTGGGAAAGGGCCAAAGGCGGTGTAGGAATGATTATTATCGGCGGCTGTATTGTTGATGAATATAGTGGCATGTCTGAAATGATTGCTTTGCATGATGACCGCTTTCTTGACGGCCTTTCCCGTCTGGCCAGGGCTGTTCAGGCCGAAGGGGTCCGCCTGTTTGCCCAATTGTATCAGGCCGGCCGATATACCCATTCTATGTTGATCGGAGGCAAGACCCCTTTGGCCCCTTCAGCAGTGCGGAGCAAGTTGACTGGCGAAACCCCAAAGGCCATGGATTTGGGAGAGATACACATGGTCCAGGATAGTTTTGTCAAGGCCGCTCTTCGAGCCCAAACCGCTGGTCTGGACGGGGTCGAAGTCCTGGGCAGTGCCGGGTACTTGATCAGTCAATTCCTTTCCCCCATTACTAATAAGCGAGAAGACCAGTATGGAGGATCATTTGAAAACCGTATGCGTTTCGGGAAAGAGATAGTTGAAAAAATTAGAAAAGCCGTTGGACCAGACTACTCGATCTTGGTCCGCCTCGCAGGGAATGATTTTATGCCTGAAGGAAATACCAACAAGGAAACGGTGATGTTTGCCCAAACCCTGGAGGCCGCCGGGGCCGATGCCTTTAATGTGACCGGCGGTTGGCATGAGACCCGTGTACCCCAATTGACCATGATGGTTCCCCAAGGGGCGTATACCTATCTGGCCTATGGGGTCCGGCAGGCTGTCAAGGTTCCAGTGATTGCCTGCAACCGGATTAATAATCCGGTTTTAGCCGAGCAGATCTTGCTGGAAGGCTGGGCGGATATGATCAGCATGGCCAGGGGCATGATAGCCGACCCCAATCTGCCGCGAAAGGCACTGGCGGGAGACTTTAAGACTATCCAACACTGTATCGCCTGTAACCAAGGTTGTTTTGACGAGATTTTTAAATTCCAGCCGGTTACTTGCTTGGTCAATCCTCGAGCCGGTCAGGAGAGACAATTCCCCGTCACCCCTGCTGACCAAAAGAAAAAGGTCTTGATTATCGGCGGGGGACCGGCCGGTATGATGGCCGCACTCACCGCTGCCCAAAGGGGGCATGAAGTTGTTTTGTACGAACAACAACCGGCCTTGGGTGGACAATTGAATTTGGCCGCCGTCCCTCCCGGACGTGAAGAAATGAACACCCTGGCCAACGATCTGGCCAACCAACTTGAGGTCTATTCAGTCGAAATTCATTTGAATCAGGAAGTGACCCCTACTTTGGTTAAAGCCCTGAAGCCCCAGGCGATAGTTGTTGCCACCGGCGCCAAGCCCCTTATCCCTTCGATCCCTGGGGTGAATGGACCCCAGGTTTACACCGCCTGGGAGGTTCTGTCCAATAAGATGGCTGTCGAAACTCCCGTGGTCATAATCGGGGGCGGGGCTGTAGGCTGCGAAACTGCCCTGTTCCTGGCGAAAATAGGGACGATCAATGCGGAAACCCTGTTGTTCCTTTTTGAAAATCAAGCTGAAACCCCGGAGACTTTATACCATTTAATCAATAAAGGAACTAAAGAAGTTACCGTGGTCGAAATGATCTCAAAGCTGGGGTCGGATATCGGGGCCTCAACCCGCTGGTCCATTCTTCAAGATATCCATCGACGGGGGATCCGGACCTACGTTTCTTCCAAGGTTATTAAAATAACCCCTGAGGCCGTGATCATTGAAAAAGAAAAAAAGCTAATTTCCCTGCCAGCGCGCACCGTCATATTAGCTACCGGGGTGGTGTCGGAAAACAGCCTCTATGAAAAATTAAAAGGACAATTATCGGAATTATATTTGATTGGAGACGCTCAATCCCCGCGCAAGGCCCTGGAAGCCATCAGGGAAGGATTTCAGGTAGGACTTAAGATATAATATATAACTAAAGGAAAAGTTTGAATTAATTGACTTTAGTCCTTTTCTTCTCCTCCTGGCCTTTTGGGAGGCTCGAAAGAAGGAAGGATTGGAGATTTCTCACCTTTATCTTCTTGGGCGGACTCTATTTTTCCTTTTTTTTCAACTCCTTCTTCCAAAGCCATGACTTCTTCGAAGGCTGGAATGACTATCCCTCTTTTAAGCATGATATTGTAAATCACCTCGGCCCGGTTGACCACATAGCGAGAGTTTCCAATAGGATTGAGTTTTCTCGGATTAGGCAGGACAACGGCCAATCGGGCCGCTTCTTCCGGACCTAGGGCCGACGCTGATTTTTCATAATAATGCAGGGAAGCGGCTTCGATTCCGAATATCCCCTCTCCCCATTCCACTAAGTTTAAATACAGTTCGATGATCCTTTTTTTGGTCAGGGTTCGTTCGATCCTCCAGGTTAATATGGCCTCTTTGAGCTTTCTTAAGAGATTCTTGGAGGGGGTAAAATAAAGGTTTTTGGCCAATTGCTGGCTTATAGTGCTTCCCCCCACCCTGAATTTCCGGGTTCTAAGATCCTTCTCAACGGCTTTTTGAATGGCCGAAAAATCAAACCCTTCGTGGGACCAAAATTTATCATCTTCGGCTATGATCACCGCTTTGATTAAGTATGGTGAGATTCGGGACAAAGGAACCCATATCTGCTTAATACGCATTGTCTTGCCTTTTTCCTGCCATTCCCTTTGACGATATTCCATGAACGATGTTTTATTGGGGGTCTCCTTTTTAAGTTTGGAGATATTAGGAAACAAAAAATAATAGCCAAAAAAAATAATAATAAGCGAAAAAAAGACAAGTAAAAGTTTTCTAAACACGGCCTGCCCTTCCTTATTCTTTACCTTTAATAGACCATTAAGGGTCAAAAAATGCCAACCGATGTCATTCCCCAGGCGAAAGCCGGAATCCAGTAATATTAACTTGTTATAATTCCTCTGAACCCCGGTTTTCAGCGGGATGACGATTTTTTGCGAATTCAATATCCTTGATTACTCTTAAATATTGATCCCCTTTTTTTATTATCATTAAGGAATCTTCAAAGCAACTAATCAAAAAAACCAGCTCTCAAAGAATTTTTGCAGACACGCCTTCAGTACCAGCCTTTTTCTTGTTTTAGATAATCTTCTTGGCTTCAAAATATTTTCCCAAAGGGGCTAAAGTTTTCAGTAAATCGTTCCGATAAAAAAGCAAAAGGAACAAAGTCCGGTCGAAAAGGAGGCGGAGAAAAGGCAGAGACCAAAAACAGAATTTCATTAACCAAATGGTTTAACCGGGAACAAACCGGCAAGAATTGCCGGTAAAAAACTTAGAAAAAGGAGAAACACCATGGCTATTAATGATGTAAGTTTAACCGCAGGAATGAGGAATAACCTTATAAGTCTTCAAGGAACAGTAGCTCTTCTTAACCGTACACAAACTCGTTTATCCACAGGCAAAAAGGTCAACAGCGCGCTTGATGATCCGACTTCATTTTTTGCCGCCCAGTCACTGACTTCCAGGGCAAGCAAGATTGACTCCCTTAAAAATGATATGGGGCAGGCGGTCCAGGCGATTACTGCAGCCGATAAAGGCATCACCGGTATCACGACCCTTATCGCGCAAGCCAAAGGTATTGCCCAACAGGCAGACGGCACGGCAGCAGGCGGCGGCAAAATAACCCAAACCCTTACCGTAAGTAATATAAAGGCCGGAGAGGCCGTAACTGTTGGCGGGGTAATCTTCACGGAAGGCGTGACCGCGGGTCTTTCAGCGGCCAACAGCGATGCTATTAATGCTGCAGCCCTTATGACCGCTATCAATGCCGGCGCCGGCACCGTAACCTCAAGCGGCGTGAATGGAAACGTCATCAGTCTTTGGAAAACCGGGGGGACGGTCGATATGAATGCTGCTGATGTCGTCAGCACCACCTCGAGTTTTACAGAGTCCGGTTTACTTGCCGGAACAGGAAATAACCTTGTGGCCCTTCAGAATTCGTATAATGACATTCGAATCGCCATCGACAACATTGTTAACGACTCCGGGTACAAGGGAGCCAACCTTCTGAAAGTCGGGAATCTCAATGTCAAGTTTGAAGGCAGCACCCTGCAAGTGGCTGGGTTTGATTCGACAGCCGGTGGGTTGGGCGTCACGGCGGCCAGTTGGACTGCCGCAGGCCAAGCAAGTGCCGATGTTACGAAGTTAGACGCGGCTCTCGACACATTGCAGAGTAAGTCTTCGGCTATGGCCTCCAACTTGAACATCATTACGACGCGTCAGACTTTCTCGACGGACATGGTCAACACCCTTACCTCGGGTGCCGATAATCTGACCCTGGCGGATACCAACGAGGAGGGCGCCAACATGCTGATGCTCCAGACCAGAAACTCTCTGGGCACCACAGCCTTGTCACTCTCTTCCCAGGCAGCTCAGTCCGTTCTGAGACTGTTCGGATAGAAAAGAAAACAATGGAGTAAGGATGGGGAGGAAGAATTCCTCCCCATCCTTAACCTGTCAAGAGGAAGTAAATATGAATATTGACAGCATACAGGCATCCCTGCCGGCGAAAAATGCGCTGTGTCCTATGAAAGAGGGCGTTTATGCGGTTGATGTCGGATTTAATTCTTCATCGTCTCAAGTCAGCAGTGAAAGCAAAACGCCCCAGGTTCCCATTCAGGGAATTATTGTCGGGATAAATTATCTGGAAGAGCAATTGCGAACCCTCCTAACCAGTTATCCCCCTTTTTTCCCGGCTGGAAGTCCTCAGCGATATGACCTCATCAAAAAGATCAAAGGGCTTGAGGATCAGATTGGGACCTCATCGGCCGATGTGAACCTAAAGAAGATGGTCGCTGAAAGCAAGCTAACTGAACAGGCCTCTGATCAACAAATATCCGCTGCCCTTAATAAACTTTTTGGATGTTTAGAGGCATTAACACAAAATAATCCTGTTTCAGTTGATCCAGTAAAACCTGGAACGATCCTGAGTCTTAAAGTTTAAGGTCGTTGATGGCACTGAAAATAGCACTAAAGCCATATGAGAAGTTGATCATCGGCGGGGCCGTGATCACCAACGGGAAAACCAGGAGCGATTTTGTTGTAGAAAATAATGTCCCGATTCTTCGCAAAAAAGATATCATGAGCTTGCCAGCCGCTGATTCTCATTGCAAAAAGATTTATTTTGCAATCCAACTCATGTACGTTGATGAAAAAAATATCTCGGAGCACCATAAGGTATTTTGGGAGCTCGTTAAAGAATTTGTGGAGGCGGCCCCAAGCAGAAAACCTCTTCTACACGAGATCAGCAAAAACATATTGCAGAACAAATATTATCAGGCGCTTAAACTAACGCGAAAATTGATAGATTATGAGCAGGAGGCCATAAAAAATGTATGCAACTGCAAGTCAACTTGAAGCTTACCAGACTACCCAGAAGACAACGCTGACAGGACGGGACCTAGAGGCATCCGTTCTCACAAAAGCCGCTATTATGCTTAAAAAATGTCGTGATAATTGGGAGGTGGATGACCGAGCTTCCTCCCTTGAAGACGCCCTTAAATTCAATCAACGTATCTGGAGCATATTCCAGGGAGAACTTATCAAAGAGGACAATCCCCTTCCAAGGAAGATAAAAGAGGATATACTCAGCTTGAGCATTTTTCTCGATAAAAAAATCCTGGATGTCATGGCCTTCCCTGAACCGGAAAAGCTTGATGGCATCATTAATATCAATTTGAATATTGCCGCCGGTCTCAGAAGAAACTCGGGGCACTAGCCTTCCAGAGAAGTCTATTCTTTTTCGGGACTTGCTTTATTCTCCTTACAGATTTCAAAGAGCCTTATCGATTCCTGGTCACAATGATTATTCTCGATCATCACCTCCAGGATTGACTGGGCATCATCTATTCGCCCTGTGGATATTAACTGCTCTGCCAGGATATTCAGCGGGGGGATGCTGATGAAGCCTTCTTTCAATGACCGTGTAAGAAAGTCCTTGGCCTGATCCTTGTCACCGTCAATGGCATAGGCGGCGGCCATCAACACTAAAACAGGCTGATATTCCGGATTTTTTTGAAGAGTTCTTTTCAAGAGAGGAAGGGCCTGTTTATGATCTCCGATAAGAAGTTCGCAGTAGGCATAGTTCAGCACGGCCTCTTTCATATTCGGTTCAGCAGCCATCGCTGTTTTGGAGGCAATACGCGAATTTTCATATTGCTTCAGCTTTAGATAGGTATAACCCAGATTCATGAAAAAATCCGCAACCGGCCGGTCTTTCGTAAGTCCGATGATCTTTTGCCATAGTTCCAACGCTTCATCGAATCGTTCAAGTTCCTGTGCCTGTGTTGCCAATTCATACAGGGCCATAACATCATCGGCGCGGCCTGCAAGCTTTTCTTTTCCCATGAGGTAATAGTCTTTACCTTTTGCGAGAACCTTTGCATGGTCCAGCTTGCCATAATGATGGATGACCACGGGGCATGGCCTGATCTCCAAGCCCACTGTATTTATTGAGGCTTCCATCAACTCATGTACATAGCCTTCAAACCGGATCCGGTTGTCGCGCGGGAAAAGCCTCACCTTGCTACTCGGACACCACCCGTTGCCCGCTTCTTCGCCGGGATATTGGCCATTATTGGGTATCCATTCTGCCAGCAGCAATATGTTTGTGTAGTTTCTCGTCACAATAGTATAGGCCACGGGTTTCTGATGGCGTTTTTGAATAAGGCTTCGCAGCAGGGCATGGTCCTGGGCAGAAACGACTTCATCGGCATCGAGCACGAGGATCCAGTCGCCGCAAGCTTTGGAGAGGGAAAAGTTACGGGCCTCGGAAAAATTACCGTTCCAGTCAATATCATACACCTTCGCCCCGTAAAGTTTGGCTATCTCCCTGGTCTTGTCTGAAGAACCTGTGTCAACTACAATAATTTCATCTACGATCGGTTGAACGCTCATAAGGCATTTGGGAAGATACCGTTCTTCATTCTTGACAATCATGCAGAGTGAAAGGGCTTTTGAGCCTATTTTTTCCTTACTGATTTCCAAGGCCCCCAGCCGGCTTCTGACATCGAGACCGAGAGATAACAGGCAATCCTCCGCGCCGAAAGTGATGATCGCCTGTTCTGCTTCCCTGACAGTATCTTCGGGCCGAGTCTGCTGATTCAAAAAGTCGATGAGCATAAAGGCTATGGTTTTGTTCAAGGGATGCAGCGTCTTTGCTTCCCGGCATATCTTTTCAGCTCTTGTAAACTCGCCCAGTGAAGTGACCGTTTGCTGATAGAGGGTTGCTATATCCGTTACGGTCGGCGCCAGGATAAAGCCTTTTTCGAGCAGGTCCAAACCGTCCTTGTGCTCGTTCTGCGACCATTTTAATACTCCGAGATTGGTATACGGTTCACCATAGCCCGGATCGGCCGCTATGGCCTGCTGAAACAATTTCTGAGCTTCCTCCTGTTCGCCTTTTTTATACGCGATAATCCCTTTCAAGTTGATGGCCGGGGCATAGGCCGGGTCCAATAAGATGGCTCGATCGACAAGGTCAGCGGCTTCTTCCACAAAATCCGATCCGACCTTGCAGTAACCGGCCAGGGCAATGCTCCTGGCCGTGCTCTTTGCCTTTTCGGGTAGAGAACTCAGGGCTTCTATGGCATCCTTGAAAAGTTTGGCATCAATCAGTATTTCGGCCAGGTAATAATAAATTGCCTCGGCCTGCGGCGCGTACTCCAGTCCCTTAATAAGTGCTCGAACGGCGTTATCGAACTCCTGTCGGTGGAAGAGTTCCCTTGCATTATCAATGGCATTGTAGACGGCAACTTTTACCCCAAGCTCGGTAGCGACGTTAATGTTGCGCCATTTTTCGTCATAAATTTTTTTATTTCCTCGTAAGACTGATGTGTAATCTATCTTATTTCCAATAAAACTCCTGCCTCCATAATGATGAATGAAAACATCCCCGGAGATCAGATTTGTATATCCCTCCAGCGAGGCCCTCAGACAGAAGTCGTCATCCTCGAAATTTCCAGTGCCGAAACTCTCATCGAGCCATCCGATCTCCTCGGCCAATTTTCTTCTGAAAAGCATGCAGAACCCGACGATCCTTTTTGAGGGAATATGACGATGCCGGTTCTTTTCTCTGAATTTCGCTGCATAGCCGGAGAGATAATCAACGGAACGGTATTCGGACGAAATGACTTGTTGAGGCCCGCTGATGTTGTTGGTCATAGGGCCGACAATGCCCGTGTTGGAAGCGCTATTAAGACATTCAATCATTCCGGAGAGCCAGTTATCGGTCACGATAACATCATTATTAAGGAGAAGGATATACTCCCCTCGTGAGGCCGCTATACCCTGATTGCAGCCTTTTGCAAAGCCGAGATTGGATCTGTTTTGAATGACCCCAGTATTCTCATTTTCTTTGGCCAGCTTCTCCAGCCATTTCACGGTTCCGTCCGTCGACCCGTTATCAACGAAAATAATTTCATGGGGTTCAGGAGTATGCTTCCTAAGGCTTTTTACACATTTTTTAGTGTATTCTAATTGATTTAAGGTCAGGATGACTATAGAAGTCAGCCCTTTTATCGAGTTTTTCTGCTGGAATTGCGCTTTCCTGAAAGCCGGAGCAGATGTCGAGTCTTTATGATCCTCCTGCGCTTCGAATACTGATTTTACGTCCTTGTGGGAAGGTTTTTTTTGAGCAATGATGATATACTGATAGGTAAATAGCCTAACAACTTCCTCTTTAGAAAGGTCCGATAGGTCGATATTTCCCTTTTTGAAATTGTTTCCGGTATCTTTCAGCTTCTCCAGATCGAGAGGTGGATTCAGAACATGTTCTATGCTCTTTATAGCCAATCCGGCCCCGACAAATAATTGTTTCGTCTCCTCCAATGTAAAAAATCTTAGATGCGTCGCATCGAGAATCCCGGCATCTTCGTACTTCCATCTGCCGTGAATGAGGTCCTGAACAACGGTTATGTTCTGAACATTGGGGATGGAAGCTACGACATATCCGCCAGGCTTCACGTATTGCGACAACTCCACAAGAATATCCCAAGGATCGTAAAGGTGCTCCAGCACATCCAGAGCCAATAGAAGATCGAATTCGCCATACTGCAAACCATATTCTTTTTTCAGGTCTGTTTTTTCAATATCTGGATAGATAACCCTATCCAGATATTGTTCTGCAATTTCAGCGGCCTCTTTTGAAAGTTCAATACCGACATAGGTATCCACGCTCAGCTTTTCTTTAAGGGTTTTTCCGGTCGCGCCAGCCGCACATCCTATTTCCAAAACCGTTCTTGCCGGCACCTTATTATTAACCAGGGCATCAATAACTTCCCCGCGGGCAAAACCGTAATAGGAACTCTTTTTGTTCGACCTCAACGGATTATTGCAATGGTTAACATCAAAGGCTATTCTTCTTGTATATTGCGGTTTGATTTTACCATTGTGATTTTCCGGTTTATATAAGATGCAAAAGGTGTCCCCCCATTGATCACTGCCGTCCGAAAAGCCCGAGGCTCCCCAATTCGTTTTCGCTTCCAGAATCTCGAGGCCGGCCCATTTTGCCAGGGCGTAAAAACCATCAGGATAATACCTCCAGCAATCAACGGGATACTTGTGCTCGGGTCCCCTTGAAGGCGCAACGATGCAAGCCAGACCGTTCTTCCGGAGCTTAGCGGCAAGCTCCCTTATGACGAGCCAGGGATATTCGATGTGTTCAAACGCCTGTCCGGAAATGACGACATCATAGGACTCATTCTCCAGTTCCGGCCAATCATAGGGGTCATGGGGGACATAATCCACATTCGGGCCGGGTTTAAGATCAAGCCCCGTATAGCAGAACATTTTCTCATCGGAAAAGATTTCTTTGTACGTGCCGTTTACGCCATAACTGCCGACGTCTAAAATTGATATCTTTTCTTTCTCAAAATGCCTTGTTACCAGGTTGCGGAATTGCATCATGATATTATAGGAACTCTGATGCATCGGTCATCTCCTTAAGGGTACGTTCTCCAAAATATGTGCCCAAGCCATTTCTCTTTGTTTTCCCATGCTCGTTTCATGGTTGGTTCGGCAGTCTGTTAAACCGTTTGCTGTCATTGAAAGGGGCGCCTTTGACGACGAGGCAATCTCTGTTTTAAATCGTTATGAACCATGAGATTGCTAAGTTTATTTTACGCCTTAAAAAGGGATTGCTTCGCTTTGCTTGCAATGACCTCGAAGGACCTGTTCGCAAAGACGATCTGAAAGACTTTTCCCGCAAATTATTAAACCGTTTTGTTGAGGCCCTTCAGATATTCATCCCTGTCTTTGAACCTGAAAAAATATTTCGGGTCGCTGATATCCATTTTCCCGTGACTAACGCAGTAGCGACAGGTTTCAGACGGCCCCGTCGCCAATTCCTTCCTGAGTTTGAGGATCGGAAGGCTGTTCCAGACCTCTTCCACTGAAGATTTATGAATATCTCCCAACCGGTATCTATCCGGAAAATCCATGCAGCAGGGTCCGACCCTGCCGTCGCTGTAGATATAGAGGTGCGAGAAAGGATAGCTGCAATAGAGTCCGTCGTTCGTACACTTAAGGGGATGAGAAAATAAACCCGGCAAAAACATGGCTATACCCAGCTTGTTTGCCAGCTGCTTCGCTTCGATAAAATTCCGGTCGGAATGCTCCTGATAATGATACAGACTCTCTTCACTCAATTCCCGGACATACATTACATTATGGTAGGCAATGATCAACTCGATCTTGTATTTCTTGGCGAATTCCACAACACGCGGAAGTTCATGGATATTGCTTTTCATTCCCCCGAAATTCAATATCAGTTTTGGGAAAAGGCTTTTGTATTTCGTTTTATACTTGTTGATAAGTTCAAGACTATTTTCCAACTTCTCCAATTTGCCGTTAACCCTGATTTTCTCGTAGGTCTCTTTGGATATCCCGTCACAGGAAAAACTCAACTCCTGCACCCCGCATTGGACGATTTCTTCTGCCACTTCCTCGTTCACCAACTGCAGGTTTGATGTCGTATGGACCTTTACGTTGTGTTCGGTTGAATCTTTCACAAAATAGAAGAAATCCTTAGCAAGCAACGGCTCTCCTATGCCCACGAGGTGTATACTATTCAACTGACCCAGAAGGGGCTTAATCCTTTTATCCCATTGCTCTCTGCTGAAAAAGCCCCTTGTATGGCCTTCGATATGCTGAAAACACTGAGGACATCGCAGATTGCAGTAACTCGCAACTTCAACCTGTATGGACTTCAGAGCTGTGATCGGTACAAGAAAATCCAGTAAATCACCTCCTCTTTTGCGGACCTGTTTTTCAACTTCATCCTCCTCTGCAATTTTTACCCACCTGCCCGATTCCGGGTCAAACATTTTTACGATCCTCAACGGATTACCCGCAGCGACGCAATAATCAGGGATATCCTTGTTGACAACGGTATTTGCCCCGATCGTACAATGTTTGCCGATCCTAACATTTCCGACAATTACGGAATTCGTGCCGATCCACGTTTCATCTCCGATGGATATTTCATCCTCATAGGTGGTTATCGGCTGATGGATAATGGGAACAGCCGCATGTTTGTATTCATGACTGGTATCCGCAATAAAAACATTCGGTCCCAACAAAACATTCTTGCCAAGCGATATTTTTTTTGCAGCCGAAATGGTACATCTTCTCCCGATATTGGTTCCTTCCCCGATTTCGATGAGGTGTCTTGATTTTGGATTATTGAAAGCTATGTTAAGCCAACAATCCTTTTGAATCACGACACCCTTTCCGAAAAGCATTTTTTCGATTCCCCGAATATCGCAACTGGGATCTATAAAAAAATCCCTCTCCAATTTGGGTATAGTTTGAATAGGTTGACCGGATAGATTATCGTTACCCGATTTTGATTTTTCTATAGCCGAGAGATATTTTGTAATGTCTTTTTCATCAATCATAATCAGGAACCATTAATTTGAACATGTTGATATCATGTAATAATGACTCGTTTTAACCCTTCTTTTGCTTTTCTCCATTTTTTTCTAAACTCGTCCACTTTCTCTTATTTCACACTAGGATAAAAATGCTCCAAGCTTTAACATAGCAAAAAACCTGCCAATAATCGAATCACTGGTCAAGATAAGGGTATTAAGCTTCTCATAAAAAAACCCGTGTTTTCAGGCCTTCTTTTAGGTCGATTTCATTTTATATGGGGAGACTTTCCCTAATTATTGCCATAATTGGGGAACGGATAAACTTCTAACGTCAATATTTTGACTTGCAAATTTTTTCTATTAAAGATTTCTGCCTCCTTCGCCGATAAGAATATCAGAGAGGAATGGATAGTAATGGATCCAACCGTAGGGATAAGTTCAGCGAGCACGTTAGATTATTTGTTTTCTTCCACTGCCAATTCGCAGGATCAGCTTGACGGCGTGGCGAACAGTGCCCTGTCGCTCGGCATTGACCTCTACACGAAAAAAGATTATGAAAATGCTATCAAACAATTCACATTAGCCGCCGCCTTATCACCCTTTTCGGATAATTCATCATCAGCTTTGGATTACAAGGGCAAGGCATACCTTCAACTGGGCAAAACAGACGAAGCGATCAAAACCTATAAAGAGGCTATCAGTATATATCCTACCCGGGACAATTTTCATGTCAGCCTCGGAGACATTTACCTGCAAAACGGCCAGGAATCGGATGCGGAAAAGGAATATGTTGCCGCCTTACGTCTGGACTCGAATTCGGCTGACAGCCGGTACGCTCTTGGCAAGGTCTATCTGGATTCCGGCAGGTACAGTGAAGCCGAAGCGCAGTTCAAGGTGGTTACCCAGCTTTCACCAAGCAGCGCCTCAGGCTATTATGGTCTGGGGCAGGTCTTCAGGAAAAGCGGTGACTTCTCCAATGCCATAGCCCAGTTGAATAAAGCGATTAAAGCCGATAAAAGTTTTGATTCTGCTGTCCAAGAGTTAGGATATACCTATTTTGATATGGGTGATTTGGACAAGGCGGAGGAGCAGGTAACAATCCTTTCAAACAAGGAATCAACACTGGCTGCAAATCTCGTAGGTTATATCTACGAGAATTCGGCTCCGAAAATCGTCCTTGCATACAGCCCTAATGGTTTTATGATATCCAAGGGCGCCGGTACATCCGTCTCAAGTCTTGATTCTTCACTCTCGCAACCTCAAGTGAAAAAGAGCTTTACGATGCGATTCGGCTTTTCCAAAGAGATGGATACCAATTCGGTTCAGAATCCCTTAAACTGGGGAATCAGCAGGGCTTCGGGCATTAATGTTGGAGGCGCCTATAACTGGGGTCTGTCGATACCCTCCACAGAAGTCTCAGTCGGGCCTCTCCCGGATAGTGTCACCTATGCCCCGGACACTTCAAGTGCGGATGTAACGTTTTCTGTGACCCAGAATGCAACAGGCAACGGCACCATCGATCCTTCCCACATCATGTTCCAGTTTTCCGGCATAGACGCTTACGGCAAGGCGATGGATTTAACAGCAGATGAATACAGCAACTTTTCGCAGATCGTTTAACTATCGGGACCAAGATTGAGGGGAATGAATTAAGCAGGGTTGAAAACAGCGGATTGATAAATCAATTATCATCGTTTTGGACAAACTTTTCACTTCCGGACCGAATGACGCGCCTTCACGGTATTTCAATTATCGCCAGTTAATAAGTCGAAAAAGTTCAAATTTCCCCGGCTCCCGGAGAAGCTCGTTTCTGTTGAACGGTTACCGCCATCTCAACTTCTTGATCCGCGGATTCCGCATTTAGCTTTGGCTGATCAATTCCTTCCTTGAGCCACGAGGGTTTTGCAGGAGGGGGGATGGTTAGTTCGTCAATTAATTGCCTTAGCCCGAAATAACCTCTTAAAATTCGAACCCTCTCGGCATCTCCCGGTTCAAATGGCGGGAGGGTGCGGCGCACTTTCATCAGTTGGGTTTTCATTTTGGAGGCTGAATTTTCCATCTGGGTCAAGGCTTGATCGCTTCGTTGAAGGGTTACGGCGGCTGGACTGATATCAGTAAGTGCATCGAATCGTTGGGTCGAATCAACGTTTCCATCAATAGGTGTTTTTGCAGAACTGTTCGCCTTCTTAACGGCTGCTTCTCCAATGATCAAGGAAATATTTCCAATTTTTTGAACGTTCATACCTTACCTCCACTGGGAAAAACGGTCAGGGGTGTAGATAGATTCCACACCCCTGACCTTCAGAAGGTATTTTGAATATTTATTCTCTCTTTCTGTTGTTACCCTAACAATCTCGAAGCCAATTGGTTTGCCAGAGAGGACAGGGGTAGCCAATTTCTATTGATTATTGCTTGGCTTTTTTGCTGTTTTCACCCCTTTCTTTAATCTTTTGCTCTTAATTCTTTTATCGATTGCTTATTGAAAAGACTTGAGACTTTTTTTAGAAAAAATGAGGGCCGGCTGGTTTAAGAAGAGCCCTTAAAGGGATCTATGGGCTTATTTTTTTTATAGTCACCAATAAGTTCAGAAGGCAACCCGCTTCCCGGCAGGGGCATCTGGGTATCTTTGTTGGAATTATAGAGGAGGATAATCGAGATCCTTCTATTCCGTGGATCGTTGGGATTATCCTTGATTAAAGGTTCTTTAGAGGCATATCCGGCCACACGAATCAGACGATTGGGATTGAGTCCTCCGGCTTCCAGTTCCTTTCTGGCCGCTGAAGCCCGCTCGGTAGACAGTTCCCAATTGGTATAACGACTGGTAGAGTAATTCAGGGCATCGGTATGGCCTTCAATGGATACATCATTGGCCTGGTCTTTAATATTGTTAGTGATGACTTTAAGAATTTTTTTGGCGGTAGCCGTCAACTCAGGACTTCCAAGGGCAAACATGGGATTGCCGTCTTTATCAATTACTTGGATGCGTACCCCTCCTTCAAAAATATCGACCATAACTTGATCTTTGACATTTGTCAGCTTGGTTTCAATATCCTTTTTCAACTGGTCCCGCAATTCCTCCCGGTTCATGTATTTGCCCTCTGATTTTACAACTCCGTCTTGAATACTGGAGTTATTTGCACCGTGGTCTCCCATCATCCCATTGTGTTGATTTAAAAATCCCGTGCCTCCCTGTCCTCCCTGTTGTAAAAAGCCGAAATCTCTAAAATAATGGGCCATGTTTTGTTTCTTCTCCGGCGAAAGGATGGCGATTAACCACATTAACAGGAAAAAGGCCATCATGGCCGTTATAAAATCAGCATAGGCCACCTTCCATTCTCCGCCGTGGTGACCGCCCTCATGGCCTTTTTTGACTTTTTTTATGATTATTTGTTCATTTTTCATCGTCTGATATGAGTCTCGAGTTCATTAAAAGTAGGTCTTTCCTTACCCGGGACAGCCCTTCTTCCGAATTCAACGGCCATTTGCGGGGCAGACCCCCCTACAAAGGCTACCAGGGACACTTTAATTACAGAGTAAAAAGCCTCGTCCTCTTTGGCTTGATGTTCCAGGTTAGCAGCCATCGGTCCGACAAAGCCATAACACATCAGAACCCCCAAAAATGTTCCCACCAGGGCAGCGCCTATGCTATGGCCTAAAACAGCAGGCGGTTGGTCTATTTTACCCATGGTCAGGACCACCCCTAATACGGCGGCCACAATTCCAAATCCCGGAAGAGAGTCAGCCACTTTGGCCACACTGAGTGAAGGGATCAAGGTTTCATTGTGATGGGCATCAATATCCACCTCCATTAAACTGTCCATCTCATGGGGGGGTAAGTTGGATGAGATGATGACCTTAAGATTGTCGCAGATAAAATCAACGGCTTTGTGATTGGAAAGTACATGGTTATATTTGGAAAACAGCGGGCTGGTATCAGGGGTTTCAATATCGGCTTCAATGGAGATCAAGCCGTCTTTTCTAATCTTCATAAAGAGGGCATTCAGCAAGGAAAGCAATTCCAGATAATCCTCTTTACTACGCCCTTTACCATTAAAGATGGTAGAAATTTGCCCAACAACCAATCCGATAACTTTGGAGGGCGAAGCCACCAAAAAAGAACCCAAAGCGGCTCCAAAGATGATCACAATTTCAGCCGGCTGAAAAATGACCGCCATATTGCCGTGCTCCATAAGATAACCGCCGAGAACGGCCCCTATAACAACTGCAATGCCGATTATGGCGAACATATTATTTCTTAATTAAGGATTTCATGGTTATTTCTTAACCGGTAAATGGATCACAAAGGAAGATCCTTTCCCTTCAACAGTTTCCACTTCTATCGTTCCCCCTAAATCGCCGATCCATTGTCGGGCTTCTGTAAGTCCAATTCCCGATCCCAGATCCGCAGCTTTGTTTGAAAAACAAGGCTCAAAAATCTGGGCGAGACGATCGGAGGAAATCCCCAAACCATTATCCGTAATTTTTATTACTATGGTATTCGTTGGAGAGTCATAGATCGTATTAAAAAAAAGTTTCCTTCCGTCAGGCCGTTGTTCAAGGGCCTCCTCGGCATTAAAAATCAGATTTAAAATAGCTTTTTGTATTTTATTGCTATCCACTGAAAGGACCGGAATATCGTTCCCCAAATCTTTAAAAAATCCAATTTTTTTGTGTCGTAAAGCACAGCTTCTTAGTTCTATTATTTTTTCGATAATCTCATTGACATCCTCCAAACTGGTTATCGATTTTTCTTGGCGCGATAAGGACAATAAATTTCCGATTAAAACTTTGCATCTTTCGGCTGAAAGATATATGTTTTTTAACCCGTTTTTTATACTCTCATCTTCAATTTTTTTCATCGACAGCAATTCGGTATAGCCCAATATCCCGGTTAGCAGGTTATTGATATCATGAATCAGTTCGGGAGTGATCCTGCCGATCATAAGCAGTGTGCTTAGATGGGATAACTGTTTTTGAAAGAAAACGACATCTAAATGGCCGGATTCGGGTTTGTCTCTGAGGTCGGTTTTCTCGGGATTACTGGCTTTTTCTATTGATTGATCCATCTTTTCCTCTTTTTTCTCTTTGGGCCATGATGATCTTGCGTTGTTGCTTCAAGCTGTATTGAATAATTTCCTCCCTTACCTCATCATCCAAATTATGGAAATGCAAGGCCACCTCATATTCCCCATCTTCTAATGCCTTTATACGAACGACCTTTCCGGAAAATAAAATTTCTTTTACCGGCACAGTCGGCAATAGCATTTTTATTTTTACTTCATCCTCAAGGTTGAACTTCTTTTTAACCCTAACTCGCATCCCTGTAGAACTGAGATTGACCGGTTGAGGCTGGTTCTTCATTAAATCAACGGGAAGCCTTTCCAAAACCAGATCCAGTTTTCTATGGAGGTTGACCAACATCTTCCAAAGATAGGGATTAATGCCATCCTCTGGAAGGGCCTGCCCAGATAATTCCTTTAGATCCTCAAGGGCCGAATCAAGAGGAGCGGATGAATCTTTGTCCTCAAGCTTATGGATCAATACCGGTAAAGAATCATCAATCCTGAACGACTCTCTTTTATCTTTATCTGTTCGGGTGGCGTTAGATTCCATGACTATCCCTTTAACCCGGCTCAGCGGAAATCTTTTTTTCAGTTTTCCCCCCCCGTCCCACCGGGGTTTGAAAAAAGGCCTGAACAACCTGGTCGTCAAACTGATAATGGGTGCATTCTTTGATTTCCATCAAGGCCTGGTCGTGACTTAATGCTTTCCTGTAGGGCCGGGTAGAGGTCATGGCATCATAGGAATCAGCCACCGAGAGGATTCGGGCAATAATAGGAATTTGTTCCCCAGCCAGGCCGTCCGGATATCCTTTTCCGTTATAATATTCATGATGATGGCGAATAATTTCCCGTTCTTTTGGAAAAAACATCAAGGGTTTCACTATATTGTCACCAATCACAGGATGCAAACGAATATCCGCCTCTTCTTCTTCGTTTAAGGGGCCGGGTTTTAACAAAATCCCATCTCGGACTCCAATTTTGCCGATATCATGCAGATAGCCGCCGAATTTTATGGCATCCTTGTCCTCTTCGCATAAGTTTAAGACCTCGGCAATTTGTAAAGCATAAGTAGTTACCCGCTCGGAATGATCCCGAGTATAAGGATCTCTGGCTTCGATACTGATGACCAAGGCTTTTAAGCTGCTTACTAAGTTGTTATAGACAATTTCATATAGGGCATTATTTTCTATTCGAAGAGTCGTCTTGTTTACCAGGGTCAGGGCAAGAGAAATATCATCATCGGTAAAAGATGAGCCGTCCACTTTATTGGCCAGGCTCAACAAGCCGAAGACCTCATCTTTAATAACAAAAGGAATAGACATGAATGGATAAGATAAAGGCAGACCTGTATGGGGATTAATTTCGCCCAGGGCGGCCAAATAATAAATTTTGGTTTTCAAAATCGACTCAAGGATAGTGCCACTGATGGGAATATTTCTTTCTTTAATCCCGATGGCCTTTTTTACCTTCAAATAACCTTCCTCTAAAATTCCAAAGGAGGACTCCTGAACCATGAGGAGCTTGGAGGCCATTTCAACAATGGTTTGATAAACCTTATTATTATCTTCTATTGAATCCAGTTCGGCATTGATGGCCTGGAGGAGGTTTATTTTTTGAAGTTTTTTAAATAACTCGGAATTTAGTCTTTCAATAGATCCTTGATAATCGCCTTTCAAATAAAACTGGTTCAGAAGTCGCCTTTCGCCTAAAATCCTGGCCACCGTCGAGGTGATGGTATTTATTTGAAAAGGTTTGGTAATGAAATCATTAGCCCCTTCCTTCATGACATTAATGGCCACATCAATAGTCGACATCCCGGTCACCACAACAACCGGGATGTCGGGATTAATTCTCTGAACCTCTTTTAAGACCTCCAGGCCGTCTAACTCAGGCATCGTCAGGTCGGTAAAGATAATCTCATATTCATTTTCTTTAACCTTCTGAACACCAATCATACCATTGGGAGCCTCATCGGTTTTATAATCATCAATACTGCATAAGATATCCGCCAGCAATTGTCTGGTTATGGGATCATCATCAATCACTAAGAATTTATTGCCAGTCACCGATCAGTCTTTCTCTAATCAACGAGGCTTCTTCTTTATCCAGGATATCCAGTTTTTTAAATTGTTCTATTTTATCCACCCAGTCCATAATAACCCGGGAATGATTGGTTTCGCCTCCCTTAAACAACATCATATTGGCCATGATCTCCCGTAAATTCTTGCTTAAGACTTTAATCTTTAAAATCAGGAGGGTTCGTTCATAGGCATTATTGATCCGGATGAGCATTTCTTCCATTTTAAAAGGTTTGGTCATGTAATCGTAGGCCCCTTCTCGAATGGCCTTCAGGGCTGTAT
>Ga0209777_10002811_pt1 | contig 22333 bp, 17 predicted proteins | sample FrelakmetHBP12HB_FD_187147 | JGI IMG/M metagenome (GOLD analysis project Ga0209777, IMG submission 187147) | Freshwater lake sediment microbial communities from the University of Notre Dame, USA, for methane emissions studies -HBP12 HB (SPAdes)... | ecosystem: Environmental > Aquatic >...
ATGGCCGCTGGCGATACCCACGGCTGGACAAGCCAGCCGTGCCACACCCCGCAATCTGGAGCGGGCGCACGTAACTGAGGCATTACGCGCGGCGGGTCGGGAGACCCGCCGCGCGTCATCGATACGTTAACGCCGACGAATGCCGGCAAACACCGGCAGTCGCCGGTTCACCGGGCGAGGCATGCCTCGCCCCTACAGCCGACGAACGCCGGCCGCCCGCCTATTTCTTCGCCGGCTTGATCTTCTTCAGGGCGTCTTCGGCGTCGGCGATGACCTTCTTGTCCTTGGAGATGGTCCTGGCCGCCTCAAGGGCGGGCCGGGCGTTTTCGGGCACCTTGTTGCCGAGCGACTTGGCGATCTTCGCGACCGCCACCGCCGCCTCGTTCTTTAGCGCGCTATCCTCAATCATCGGGCACGCCATCGCGAGGGCCTCCAGCGAGCTCGCCTCGGCCAGGACGCCCAGGATCAGCCGCTTCACGTCCGCCCGCTTGGTGCAGGCCAGCGCCTCGCGGCACATCGAGACGCGCTCTTCGGTGGTCCGCTCCGGCAGACCCGCCAGGCGCAGGTACCCGCGAAGGGCCAGCACCTGGTTGGTCTCCTTCGTATCCGCCTTGGCGACGGCCAGGAGGTCCGGCGCGGCTGCCATGTCGGGCCAGTCGGCCAGCGAGCGGACGGCTGCCTCGTGCGCCGCCGCATCGGCATCCCTGAGTGCCGCCTTCACGGCCGCCAGGGCCTTCGGGCCGCCCAGTTTGCCGAGGGCCTTGATGAGCGACCCGCGGGCCGGCATCTTCGCGCCGGGCAGGGCGCCCAGGACGGCCTGGAGCGCGGCATCCTTGTTGGTGGCACGCGCGCAGATAGCCAGAAGCGACTTCTCGCCGGCATCCTGGTCGGCGGCAACCTGGGCCTTGCCGAGGATGGCTATGAGCGCCGGCAATGACTGTTCCGTCCCCAGATTCTCCATTGCCTTGACGGCTTCCAGGCGGACCGCGGCGTCGGCGTCGCCCGTTGCGGCCAGCACCGCCGGAGCGGCCTCGGCGGCCTTGCGTGCGGCGGCGGCCTTGATGGCTTCGGCCCGGGCCTTCGGGTCGCCCTTGGCGACGGCCGCGGCCAGGGCACCGTTGATGTCCGGGCCGCTCATTTGCACGAGCGCCAGCCGCGCGGCATCGGCCTCGGCGCCTTCGGCCTTTGCGGCAGCGCCCGCGAGCAGGCTCACTTCAGCCGCGCCGCCGAGCGTACCGATGGCCGTGTAAGCCGCCGTGCGTATGCCGGCGTCGGCGTTCTTGGCGGCGTTGAGGACTGCCGCCTTGCCGGCCGCATCTCCGCGCCGGCCCAGGGCCGCAATGATGATTGCCTGGTCGCCCGCCGCAACCTTTGGCAGCAGGGCCACGATTGCCGCCGTCGCATCCGCGCCGGGAACTTCCTGGACGAACGAGAGGGCCACGGCCTTCATCGCGTCCTCTTTGCCGGCGAGGACCTCGCCGATCATCGGGATGGCCGCGGCGCCCTTGGTCAGCACCAGGCCCCTCAGGGCCGCCAGGCGCAGGGACACCGTCTCTGTCGGAACATAGATAGCTTGATAGATGGCCGCGGCGGCGTCCTTCTGGCCGTCCTTCATAAGCTGGTCGGCGCAGCGCAGGTAATCGTCGCCGGCGAGGTTCTTGAGTTTCTCCGGCACGCCTGCGCGGACGGCGGCAATCGCCTTGGCGGCATCGGCCGTGCCGATGGTGCCGAGGCCGTCGAGCGCCGCCGCAACTATCGCCTCGTCCTTGTCGGCGGCGAGCTTGGCGATGGCGGCCGTGCCTGCGGCGTCCTTGCGCTGGCTGACGGCGTTTATCATGGCGATCTTCCACGCCGGGTCGGCGGCCTTATCGAGGGCCGCACGCAGCGCCGCTCCCGCCTCGGCCGACGGGTTGTACTGGAGGGCCCGCCGCGCGGTCTCGCGGATGATGAGTTCCTTGTCATCCAAGAGGCCCGTCAGCACGGGGACGACTTCCGCCTTGCCGATGAGCTGCAGTTGGCGGATGAGCCACACGCGGGCAAACTGCGGCGTCGCGGGTACGAGCTTTGCCGCAAGGGCCTGGCTGACGGCGGCGCGCTCGGCCTCGGCCCCCGGCCGCGCGGCGTTCATCGCCAGCACTTCGATGGCCTTCATTGCGTTGGCGCGTTTCTGGAGGTCGTCGCTGGCCGAGTCCGGCACGAGCGTGTCGAGGTCCTTGACGGCGGGCGCCGTCGCGGGTTTTTCCGGATAGACGCCCTTGGACTTGTCCTGGGCCTGGGCATGGCCGGCCGCCAGCAGGGCGACCGCCAGGGTCAATGCAGCAGTTAGAGCAAGTTTCATAGGTTGTTACCTTTCTTTATACCAGGCGCCACGGGGCGCGCATCGGCCGGTCCAGCCACCGGTTGGCTTCGTCGTCGCCGATAAACTCTTCCTTGGCGGGGTCCCACTTGAGGCTCCGCCCGGTCCAGTACGCGATGTTTCCGAGGTGGCAGACGCTGACCGACCGGCATCCGACTTCGACGTCGCAGATCGGCTTCTGGCGGGTCTTGATGCAGTTGAACCAATCCTGATGATGCTCGGGGCTCTTGTAGAGCGGCTTCTCGCCGGGGCCCAGCGGCGTGTCGATCGACTCGGGGAAGCACGCAAAGTGTCCCCGGTTGACCTCCACCCAGCCTTTTTCGCCGACGAAGAGCACGCCGTTGGCGCCGTTCTTGCCCTCCGGCAGCTTGTACTGGTTCTGCGCCTTGCCGTCGGCGGACCAAAAGTGGTGCAGCAGCGTGCCGGTGGCGTACTTGTAGGTCAGGGTCGGGAACTTGCCGCTCTCGGGCGGATGGATCTCGACCGGGCCGGTGGCGTCCATGCCGAGGCCCCACTGGGTGATGTCGAAGTGGTGAGCGCCCCAGTCGGTCATCATGCCGCCGGAGTAATCGCGCACGTGCCGCCAGCCGCCGCCGTAGTTGCCGCTGCACCGTTCGGCGTTGTGCAGGACCCACGGCGCGGGCCCGAGCCAGAAGTCCCAGTCGAACCCTTCCGGAATCGGCTCCTCCGGGAACTGCTTCTCGACGGACGGGCCGCCGACGTTGACGTATACATCCGTTATCTTTCCTATGCGGCCGTTGCGGACGTATTCGCAGCCCTTGCGGAACTCGGGGCTGGAGCGCTGCTGGCTGCCGGTCTGAAAGACCCGCCCGTAGCGGCGGACGGCGCTCACCATCGCGCGGGCCTGGCGGATCGTCAGGGCCATCGGCTTCTCGCAGTAGATGTCCTTGCCGGCCTTGGCCGCGGCGATGCTTATCAGGGCGTGCCAGTGGTCCGGCACGGCGATGATGAAGGCGTCGACGTCCTGGCGTGCCATCAGGTCGCGGAAATCGTTGTATGCGGCACAGCCCTGGTACTTGCCGCTGGAGCGCTCGTCGGCGTACCGGTCGTCCACGCGCTTCTGGCAAGAGTCGCGGACGGTCTTGCGGACGTCGCAGACCGCCAGAATCTGGACGCCCGCGTTGCCGAGCATGCTGCCGAAGTGGCCGCTGCCCTGGTTGCCGATGCCGATGTGGCCCAGGGTCAGCCGCTCGCTTGCGGGCGGCCGCGCTCCCGCCCCCAGGGCGGTGGAGGTGATGACGTACGGCGCTGCCGCAACCCCCAGCGCCCCTGCCGCCGCCCCCTTCAGCAGCAGCCTTCGTGAAAGCTGCATTTTTCCTGGCATAATCGTGTCTCCGTGCATGGTCCGTTTTCGCGCTCGCGTCATTGAACGCAGCAAGCCGAGCGCGGTTCCGCGTATTTATACACGGGCCTGCCGGGAATTCCAGAGAAACCCAGCCCGAGGGCGTACTGCGTTAGTTTCAGTTGGTCCTTCACGTGCCACGGGTTGCTTGTCAACCCGTGGTCTATCAATTCCATTCGTCCTTTCCCTCCTCAATGGTGACGCCGACCAGTAACCACCCCCGCCTGGCCGCACGGTGCGGGGGGCTGTGAATGGGCGGCCCTTCCGTGGGCCACCCCTTCTTCGCGCGGTTTTAGACGCTGTCCGTGCGCACGTTGGCAGTAAGGGCAGGGGGAAGGCCCATCTAGGGAAGCGTCCCTAATAACCTAACGCATCACCGCCTTGGCAACTTTGTTGGCAGCGCGGCCTGGGTGGGACAGCACCTCGTGCTCCCAAACACGCACCACCCGCCAACCCGCTTTCTTGCACTCCGCCGAGACGCGAATGTCGCGGTCTCGGTTGCGCTGGACTTTCATTTTCCAGTAGACCTTGTGCGTGCCGGGGGCGCGGTAGCATTTCGGGCACCCGTGCCAGAAGCATCCGTCCACGAAAACCGCAACCCTGGCCCGAGGGAACACGACGTCCGGGTTGCCGGGCACTTCCTTGCAGTGGAGCCGGTACCTGCGAAGACCGGCGGCTGTCAGTGCCTTGCGAAGAACCAGTTCTGCCGAGGTGTTCTTGCTGGGCACGGCCCGCATGACCCGAGATCTCTCCTTGGGGTCTTCGGCCCGCTTGGTCTTGGAGTTAGGCTTGGTCACCTTAGACGCTCCCTTGGTCACATAGTTGCACAGGTCCTCGGCTACCCGATCTCTAATGGCGCGCGCCAAAAGCGGCGGAACGGCGTTGCCAATGTGGCGCATTTGGGCGTTGTGGTCGCCATCGAGCACGAATGTGTCGGGAAAGGACTGCAACCTCGCGGCCTCTCTCACGGTGATTGCGCGCAGATCTCGGTAGTGCATGAACCGACCAGAACCCGGGTTGCCGAAAGATGTCGTGATTGTGGTTGCCAAGCCGTCGCGGTGCAGCCTTGCGTATGCCTGACTGTAGTAATTATCCGAGAACCTTTGATCGTCAGGCAGATCCTGGTTTCTGCCGCCTTCCTTGATCACCGAGATTTTCTTGAGGAACCCCTGCGAGTGTGACCTGGAGCGATGGTTGAAAACGGCAACCGACCCTTGCCTGGCCCAACGCTGAAAGTCTGAAACGGGAGGGCTGCCGTACGGCATTACCTCGTCGCCCTGGCTGGCTTCGAGTGGCGGAAGGTCGCCAATCGCTTCCTCCACGCTGACATACGGGAGCTTGCTGGCCTCGAATCGGACACGACCAGACCCGCAAATCACCTCGCTGGCGGCAGGCACCCTCTCGTGCGTGCGTTTCGGAAGCTCTGGCACGGCTTTTATGTCCGAGTGATAAGCTAACACGAACGCCCGTTTCCTTATCTGGGGCACGCCGTACTCGCTGGCAGTGAGGACAGCGGCGCAACTGGCGTACCCCAAGTCGCTCAGCCCTTCACACACTTCGCGGATCACTGCGCCGTCGTGGCTCGTTATCACCAGCGGCACGTTCTCCATGATGGCCACAAGGGGCCTGAGTTCCTTCACTAGTCTTAGAAAGTCAACGATGTGAACATTGCGCGGGTCCTTCAGGATTCGCTTGCCAAGAAAGGAAAAGCCCTGGCAGGGAGGGCCGCCGAGTAGCACGTGCAGGCGCTCGTGAGGCGCAAGCCCGGCTCGCGACTTGATCTCGGCGCCCGACAGGCTGTGGATGTCGGCGGCCAAATACGGCACATCAGGCATGTTCCTGATAGCGACTTGGCGCGCGGAGCGGTCGATATCCACCATGAGCTTTGGAACGAATTCGCATCGGCCACACGCGCTGTCGCCGCGAAAGCCGAGAGTGAACCCGCCGACGCCAGCGAACAAGTCCACGAAGCCCAGGCAAACAGGAGACCGAGCCCAAGTTGGGGCCTTACTCATCACTGGGCCTTCCGTTTCCGGGCGCACTCGACATCGTTTGTGCCGCGCCGGAGCCAGTCAGGTGCTCGTCGAAAAGAAACTGCTCAAGGTCCTCCGCGGCCGCGTCGTGCACCCTTGAAGTTACGCTGTCCATGAGGCTGTCGATCTTCTCGGCGGTGAAATCGGCATCGTGCTTCTGAAGGGCGTAAATCTGCTGCTTAAGGATGATTTCAACGTACCTCTGGAACAGGTACTCGCGCCACCGAGGATGATCAGCCGTGTGATGCTCAAGGATTTTCCTGGCGAGAGGCCGAGACGTGTTAATCCAGTACACGCCGCCTTCAATGTCCACCGGACGTTGGTAAACGGGCGGATGGCGCTCGTCGCAGTTGAACGGGCCGGTGGCGTCTTGGTCGAAGGGGTCTCGGTCATGCCCCGAAAGCAGAACCGTCGGGAACTTCGATGCCTTGCGGTGCTCATCGCCGCTTCCGCCTTGGGTGCCAGTGCCCCTGCCGGCGTTGTCGCCGCCTTGGCCGCCATCGCCTTCCCCGCCACCATTATCCCCGCTGCCGGTGCTGCCGCTGCCCGCTCCCCCGAACATGTCGCCTACACCGCTGCCGCCGAAAAGCTCCATTGAAAGACGCGTCATAAACTTGTTCTTCCATTTGTCCAGCATCTGGTTGAATAGGGACGAATGCGCCAAGTCCTGGGACGTTCTCTCCTGCCGGCGTTTCTCTCCTATCTCGGCGGCCAAGGCGTCTACCTGGTCACGGATCCAATCCAAGAGAGCGGCGGTGAGCCCGTTCGCCACAAGCCTCTCGCGATCGTTTGTGACACAGTCGAGTTTCTGTTCCTCCAGGAAAGCGCACTCGCACTCTCCGTAGATGAATTCGCTATCAGCCGAGTACTTCAGGAACCCCAGTTCGTTCATCCGGTAAGAGCCGATGCACCCGACTTCGCCGCTGATGTCGACAGTGTTGAGCGACGCGAGTTCTCGCGACCGAGTCAGGGGCGAGTCGGAGGTCCGCAGAACCAACTTGGGGTGGGCCTGGGACGCTGTCCGCGTGTTTGTTTTCTGGTCGTCCCAGTCAATGAACTTGGGAAGCGGAATCTCGCGCGCTTGCTCGAAGCCTTTCTTGGGCTCGATCACGGGGGTTTGGAGGGGCTCGCCCCAGGGCTGTCCATGCCCCAATACGAAGACTCGCTTATGTCGCAAAAGGCGCCGTGCCTGCGGATGAAAGCGGAGGCCCTCCAGAATCGTCTCAACTGTGGCACGGCCGCTGAAACGATGAGGATGCGTCCCGCGCACCACGCTGAAGCCGGCTTTCTTGCGGTTCTTCTTCCACCTTTTTCGCACTTTGTCGGGGATTGCCAAGCGGTCGATGTCAGCCAGCCTCAGGGCGTTCTCTAAGGACATCTCGCGGTTGGTGTATGCCTTGGCGAAGCCGTAACGGTGGCGCTCATTAAAGCCGAAGATGTTCACCAGGCCGTTCTGGTACGTGATCATCTGGGCTGTCTTGAACATCTGGCGCATGTAGAACTTGCCCCCGTTTCCGTGGCCGCCATAGGTGGCGACAGTGGTGCCTTTCTTGGCGGCGGTGGGCGAGCCCCAGACCTTGAGGGCGTCGTCGATGTCCTTCTTGGTGCAGCCAACAAAATCGACGCACTCAAACACGCTACGGCTCTTCGGCTGGGCGAGCTTGAAGCGAAGCAGGATGAATTGCTCGTCGTCTCTGATGTTCAGTGTCGCGTATGCGTCCGCGGAATTCTTGAGCCACTCGGCGAGCCCCTTGGGATGGTCGAACTTGAAAGTGTTGCCGACAACATCCAGAAAGTGGTCGTCGAACTTGTTGGGCTCCGGCTTGATCGCAGAAAGCAAGGGTGCTGATTCAGGCCTGGGTGCCATGGGCCGCCGCCTTCCATTCGATTTCCTTGTGGAAACGCTCCTTCAGAAATGCGAGAAGCTCGACTAGATTCTTCGCAGTTGCGGCATCAGGCTTCGAGAACTTGCGCGCCGCCTTGACCGCGTCTTTGGACGCGTTCATCCTGCCGATGAAATCGTTGCGCGATGTCCTGACCGTGCATCCTAGAAAAGCATAGAAATCTGTGTCTAGGATTCTCTCCTTCTTGCCCTGGGTATAAATCTGGTAGGCCGCCGACCTGCACATGCGATCAACTTCGGCTTCGACGTCGCGGGTTAGCCTGTCGGGTGTCCGGACGGCTTCCAGCGAGGCCCCCGCCTTGTTGATGAGCCTTTCGGCAACCTCGACACCCCGCGGGGTAAGGGCGAACTTCTTCTGCGCGGCCCGCACAAGGCATTGTTTTTTCAGCACACCATAGAGCGGCTTGTGGATGTCGGAGGAGTCGGGGTACTCTGGATAGCCTCGGAGCGCAAACTCGTCGGGGAACATCTTAAAAGCCTTCACCACGATGTCCTCGTACTTCAGGAAGCCCGTTCCGCCGCTGGAAAGGCGATGCATAGCGACGAGAATCTTCTCGGGCCGCTCTCGTCCTAGTCGGATAGGCATGAGGGTGCCTTTCAGTAAACGCGCAAAACAGGTTACAAGGTTCTGGCGGCATGTCAAAAGAATTTGCCTCTCGCTAATCGTGGACTGTCTGGATTAGCCGTGAAGCTTCAACAGAAAGTCCGGTAGTCGTCCGGTTTCCCGTTTCGCCCCGCCGTTGGCCGTTTCTCGCGCAATCCTCCCTCTGTGCTCTTCGTGCTCAAGGCCGTTACCGTTGTTTGTTTTTCCACTTCTGACTCATTCCGGTTCTCCGTTCCTGTCCCCGTTTCCCGCCTACACTTTACGCTACGCCTATGCACTATCGAGGCTCTCCTCCCAAAAAGTTGGTGAGCGAAGGCCGACCGAGGAACGCAAGTGCGTGTTTCGCCAGCACTTGCGTGAAAGCGGCAAGAATCCACACTCCTGCTGAGACACATGGAAAGCGAACACCTGGGGGGAGACCCCTTCTCCCCCCAACCCCCTCTACCCTAGCCCTACGCAAGGGGAGGCGCAACCGCATGCTGCCAAAGGGTTTACCGCTCTATCACACTGAACCACAGCCAGATACCTCGCAACTGCTACTGCCTTTCACCCTGAACCTGAAGACCCACGCCAACCAACTTTTCTGGAGGAGAGCCACTATCGATGTTGCAGGGAGTTCAAAGTTCAAGGTTCAAAGTTCAAAGTCAAAGGCCGTTCCGATTCCCGACTCCCGCTGTCAACAATAGTGTTGTTTTTTCGCAACATCCGAAGGCGGGCGGCATCGCTGTGAAAAAAGTAACGCTGTAAGTGTTTTCGGAACCCATCAATGGATGTATATGGCCAGAGCGCTAAAAAGGCGAAAAAAGAGCAAAACACTATCAAGTTCTATCAAAACAGGGCTCAAAAGTGTTAAATTTGGTACACTTTTGGCCTTACCCATCTTAACATTTTGACCCTCCAACCCCTCTGGCGCTAGCGCCAAGGCCGTTTTGACCCTCCAAAAGGGGCAAAAAGGCGGCGCGCCGTTCTAATAATCCCATTTGGTAATTTAGGCAAGCGCGACTTACGTTCGAGGCAAAAGGCGGGAACCGGGATTCGGGATTCGGGAACCGTGTTGCGAAAAAACAACATCCAAAACGGCAAGGCCTTAACCGCAGAGAACGTAGAGAACGCAAAGGGAGGATTGGGCGACCAACGGCCAAAACGGCAGGCGAAGAAGTTCAAAGTTCAAGGTTCAAAGTTCAAAGTGGAGGGCAAACGGCACAACGGCAGTTCAAAGTTCAAAGTCCAAAGTGGGCGGCAAACGGCCGCGGCGCTTGCCGCCGACCCGGCTGTGTGCTATTACTATGGCCTGAAACAGGGGATGACGCGATGAGAACCACACTGGCCGCGCCGGCGGCGCCCGGCAGAGAATTGAAAGGGATTCTATGAATCGGTTGCAGAGCCTCGTTGCCGTCATGGCGCTTCTGCTTGTGCCGCAGGCGGCCCGTGCCGCTGATGCCGCCAATTGGCCGCGATTCCGCGGTCCGAACGGGGCGGGCACGAGCGATGCCACGGCCATCCCCGCCCAGTGGACCGAGAAAGACTACAACTGGAAGGTCGCGCTGCCTGGCGGCGGGCACTCATCGCCCGTTGTCTGGGGCGACCGCGTTTTTGTGACGAGCGGCCTCGATGATACCGGCCGCCGCATCATCCTGTGCCTGAAGGCCGCCGACGGCTCGGTCCTGTGGAAGCGCGAGTACGAGTCGTCGGTCTGCAAGATGAACAACCTCAATTCCTACGCTTCCGTCACGCCCGCCGTGGACGCCGACTACGTATTTGTCGCGTGGGCCGTGCCGGAAAAGTACACCGTGGTGGCCCTCGACCACGCCGGCCGGGAGGTCTGGCAGCGCGACCTCGGTCCCTGGGTGAGCCAGCACGGGCACGGGGCGTCGCCGATCGTTTTCGGCGACCTGGTGATCGTGCCGAACGACCAGGACGGCAAGAGTTTCGTCGCGGCCCTCGACCGAAAGACCGGCCAGACGCGCTGGCAGACCGAACGCAAGAGCGGCAAGGCCGCGTACGCCACGCCGTGTCTCTTCGGCGCGGAGGGTGATTCTCCGCAGATCGTCCTCGGCAGCACGGGCGAGGGGTTGTACGGCATCGACGCCAGGACCGGCAAGGCGCTCTGGGAAGTTCCCGACATTTTCCCCAGCCCGAAGCGTGTCGTGGCGTCGCCGGTGGTGGCGGGCGGCCTGGTGCTCGGCCAATGCGGCGAAGGCGGCGTGGGGCTGCACGTCGTGGCCGTCCGCATGCCTGCGAAGGATGGCGACAAGGCCGCGGTGGCATGGAAGATCACCAAGTCCGCCCCATACGTGCCGATGCCGGTCGTCAAGGGCGACCTCGTGTTCCTCTGGGGCGATGCCGGCACGGTCCTCTGCGTGCGTGCCGCCGGCGGCGAAGAGGTCTGGCGCGAGAAGGTGGGCGGCAACTACTTCGGGTCGCCTGTGTGCGTGGGCGGCCGCCTCTACTGCATCTCAACGAAGGGCGAGGTGGTCGTCGTGGCGGCAGCCGAGAAGTTTGAGTTGCTCGCCCGTAACCCCCTCGGCGAAAAGAGCAACGCGACGCCCGCGGTCGCCGGCGGCCGGATGTACCTGCGGACCTGGTCGCACCTGATCTCAATCGGCGGCAAGTAAGGGCACGCCGCGCCCTACGGCCTCACGAGGTCCTCGCTCGTGATCGTCTGGCACCAGAACTTCTCGATGTACTCGACGACCAGGCGAGTTCCCTCCTCGTGGCTGACGTAGGGCGAGCGGGCGGGGTTGTACATCGTGTCCGTCAGGTCGCGCACGAGGGCCACGTTTACGCCGCGCTCCACCATCGCCTTGATGGCGAACGAGCGGTTCAGGATGCACATGTTGGTGTGAACGCCCAGGATGACGACGTTCTTGATGCCGCGCGCCTGCATGTAGTTCCATATCTCCTGGCCGTTGTCGGAGATGCCGTCCTTTGCCTCGTCGATTTCTATGGCTGGGTGCTGGCGGGTCCACGCCTTGTGCCAGGATTTTTCGCCCGTGTCGGAGCCCTGGTCGGAGGCGTCGACGGGCAGGGCGGGGGCCTGGCGCTTCTTCGCTTCGGGCATCGGCGCGGCGGGGGCTTCCTGGACGCGTTTGCGGGCGGGCGAATCCTTGTAGAACTCCATCGTCTCCGACGGGGCGTGGATGATCGTGATGCCCGCGGCCCGCGCGGCCTTGACGGTTTCGTTCATTCGCGGCAGCATCACCGCCAGCCGCTCGTTTGCCCCGCGGCACCAGTGCTTGTCCCAGACGTCGCAGAGGATGAGCGAGGTCTCCGCTGGCTTCCATGCCTGCGGCGTGACGGTCGCCTGCCAGATGTTGTGGCCGCCCGCATCCTGCCCGAGGGCCTGGCTGCGCAGGTTCAACTTGAGGGCGCCTTCCTTGGCCGCCGGAACGCTGCATCCGGCGAAGGCCAGGATGATGGTCGTAAGCATGAGGGAGAAGTGTTTGCGGGTCATTTCGCGCTCTCCTTGTCAGGTTAAACATCCACGGTGAGCCCATCATACGCCAAACGCACGCCGCCCGGAACCTCCGGCATCGCGGGGATCGCGCGCTCGGTCGGCTCGTGGTCGAGGTCGTGCGTCATGTGGATGAGGTACGCCTGTCGCGGGGCGAGGTCGCGGAGGGCCGCCAGCGCCTGCTCGACCGTAAAGTGCGTGGGGTGCGGCCGGTGTCGCAGGCCGTCGAGGAAAAGCAGGTCCAGCCCGCGCAGCTTCTCGCGCGACTGCGGCGGAATGCCGTGGCAGTCCGGGCACCACGCCAGCGCGCGGCCCTCGGGCGAATCGATGCGGATGCCCGTGGCCAGGTGCGCTGCGTGCTCCAGGGGGACCGGCGTCAGGCGATGGCCGGCGATCTCCACGGGGTCGGTCCACGTGTGCCACGTGACGATCGGGATGCCCGCGAGGCCGTAACTGATGTCCGTCAGGACGTAGTTGAAGCAGCGGTGCAGGACGGCCATTGTTGCGGGCGAGGCGTAGACGGGAATCTGGCGGTGGGTGATCTCCGTGAACCGCCTGAGTTCGTCGAACCCCATGATGTGGTCGGCGTGGGCGTGGGTGAAGAGGACCGCGTCGAGACGGTCCAGGCCGATCGAGAGGGCCTGGAGGCGGAGTTCGGGCGTCGTGTCGATGAGAACGGTGTGGTGGGCCAGTCGCAGCAGGGCGCTGGTGCGCATCCGCCGGTTCCGCGGGTCGGTCGAGGTGCAGACCGCGCATCGGCAGCCGATCATCGGCACGCCGTGACTGGTGCCTGAGCCGAGGACGTGTATGCGCACTATGGGTACCTTACGCCAGATCGGGCGGCACGTCTTCCGTGTGCTTGCACTCCGGGTACTTCGAGCAGCCTAGGAACTGGCCTCGCCGCCCGGTGCGGATGACGAGTTTGGCGCCGCAGTCGGGGCAATCGCGGTCGGTCTCCACGGGCTTCGACCTGGCCGCGCGGCGCGGCGCAGCGCGCTTGCCTTTGGCGCCGGCGGCGCCTTCTTCAGCGGCCTTGGGCTTGCCGGCCTTATCGAGCGACTTGGCGTTGCGGCACTTCGGGTATCCGGAGCAGGCGAGGAAGGGTCCCCTGCGGCTGTTCTTGATAACCATCGGCGATCCGCACTTCTCGCACACCTCGCCGGTCGGTTTGGGGCGCTGCGGGTTGCCTTCGGCGTCGCAGGGGAGGGTGCTGCGGCACTTGGGGTACTTTTCGCAGCCCAGGAACGGTTCGCCGCGACTGTTGGTGCGGAGCATCATCGTGCCGCCGCACTTCTCGCACTTGTGCTCGGTCGGCTTGGGCGCCGGGCGCGCTTCGCCGGTGACGGGCCGCGTGTATTTGCACTCGGGGTACTTCGAGCATCCGAAGAACGGCCCGTGTTTCGACCGGCGTTGCACGAGGGCCCCGCCGCACTGCGGGCACGGCCCGGCCTCTTCGCCTGCGGGCGCGGCGGGGCTGGCGTCGCCTTCCATCGGCCGCGTGTACTTGCACGCGGGGTACTTCGAGCACCCCAGGAACGGCTCGTGCTTCGACCATCGTTGCACCAGGTCGCCCCCGCACTGCGGACACGGCCCGGCGCCCTCGACCTGCTGAGTCTTGGTGCTTTCCATTTCGGTGCTCGCCTTAGCAAGGTCCGCCGAGAACGGCTCCCAGAATTCGCGGATCACGGTGACCCCCTCGGTCCGTGCCTCCTCGACCTCGTCCAGTTCATCTTCCATGTGGCTGGTGAACTTGACGTCCAGGATGTCCGGGAAATGGCGGACGAGTTTATCGGTGACGACTTCTCCCAGTTCGGTGGCATAGAAGCAGCGTTTGCCTTCCTTGAGGACGAGCGTTGCGCCGCCGCAGCCGCACTTCTTGTCGGGCGCGGTCGGCCACATGGCCCGGCCGCGCATGTCGCACGGGATGGCGCGCTTGCACTTCGGATCGCTGCCGCAGCGGAGGAACTGGTTGTTCTGCTGGGCCACGTAACCGCGGTCCTGGATGGTGGAGATGATCGCGGCGTACGTGCTGGGCCGGCCGATGCCGAGGGCCTCCAGTTCGCGCACGAGCGTCGCCTCGCTGAACCGCGGCAGCGGCTGCGTGAAGTTCTGCTCTTCCGCCAGGGCCTTGAGGTCCAGCGGGTCGTCCTCGGCCAGGGCGGGGAGCTGCTGATCGTCCTTCCCCAGCCGCACGCCGCTGACCTTTGTGTGGCCGTCGAAGACAAGCGCCCTGCCGCGCGACTTCAGGATCGCCCGCAGGCTGTCGGCCGTCGCCTCGATATCGGCCTCGGTGACGTCCCAGATGGCGGGCTTCATCTGGCTGGCGACGAATCGCTTCCAGATGAGTTCGTACAGCCGCGCGTCGGCGGGGTCGAGATACGGACGGACGGCGTCGGGCGTCCGCGTGACGTCGGTCGGGCGGATGGCCTCGTGGGCCTCCTGGGCACGGCCGCGCGATTTGAAAAAGTGCGGCTGGTCGGGCAGGTAGGCCGGGCCGAACGTCTGGCCGATCAGGTCGCGTGCCGCGGCAATCGCCGCCGGGGCGATGTGATACGAGTCGGTTCGCATGTACGTGATGAGCGCGACCGATCCCTCTGGCCCCAGTTCCACGCCCTGGTAAAGCGCCTGGGCGATAGTCATCGTCCGCTTGGTGGAGAACCCCAGTTGCGTCGAGGCCGCACGCTGAAGCTCGCTCGTGATGAACGGCGGCGGGGCCTTGTCCGCGGCGGCCTTCTTGCGGATGGCCAAGACCTTGTACGCTGCCCGTCGCAGGCGGTCGCCGACGGCGCGGGCATCGTCGCCCGTGGAAGGCCGGAACTTCTGGTCGTTCACCTCCGCCAGCGCGGCCTTGAAGATCTGCTTGTCGCCCCTGCGGCTGAGGTCGGCGAAAATCGTCCAGTATTCCTCGGGCCGGAACTCGAGGATCTCCCGCTCGCGCTCCACCACCAGCCGCACGGCCACGCTCTGCACGCGACCGGCCGAGAGGCCCTTGGCCACCTTCTTCCAGAGCAGCGGGCTGAGCTTGTAACCGACGAGGCGGTCCAGGATGCGGCGGGCCTCCTGGGCCGACACCTTATTGAGGTTGATGCGGCCGGGGCTGGCGAACGCCGCCGTGATGGCCGGCTTGGTGATTTCGTTGAAGACGACGCGCTGGACTTCTTTCGGGTCCAGGCCCAGCGCCTCGCACAAATGCCAGGCGATGGCCTCGCCCTCGCGGTCAAGGTCGGTCGCCATGAAGACGGCCGAGGCCGACTTCGCCGCCTTCGCGAGCGTGGCGAGGACCTTCTTCTTGCCCGCCAGGACGGCGTACTCGGGCTTGAAGTCGTGCTCGATGTCGACGCCGAGCGTCTTCAGCGGAAGGTCGCGCACGTGCCCCATCGAGGCCTCGACCTTGAAATCCTTGCCGAGATACTTCTCGATGGTCTTGGCCTTCGCGGGGCTCTCGACGATGACCAGGTTTTTCGCCACTCTTGGTACCTCGCTTCACAACCCCCTGCCACAGTGCCAACCGCGTTCTGGCGGCCCCCAGGTCCGTTTCTTGCGCGATGGGTAGGGAGACCCACCGCGCAAATGCCTAAGTGGCCCTGTAGTACTAATCGAGACGCCCTAATACTGTCGGCACGCGCGGTTGTCAAGGAGTAAAGAAAGTTACTTCAGCACCGCCACCGTTGCGCCGCGGCCGCCTTCGCCGGCCTCGCCGTAGCGGAAGGACTCGATCAACGGATGCTTCTTGAGCATCGCGTGCACGGCGTCGCGCAGTGCGCCCGTGCCGAAGCCGTGGATGATCCGCACGTTCCCGAGGTCCGCCAGGCAGGCCTCGTTCAGGTACGTTTCGAGCGTCCGCACCGCCTCGTCCACTCTTAGGCCGATGAGCTTGATCTCCGGCGAGACCGACGGCGGCCGGCGCACGACCGTGCGGCCCACCGGGGCAGGCGGCGGCGCGGCCTCGGCGTCGGGCTCGCGGAGCGCCGCCGCGTCGATCTCGATCGGGAGGCCGCCGGCGTTCACTTCCACCTTACCGCGCCGCTCGTCCACGCGGGTCACGATTCCGTGACGGCTCATCTTCTCGATCCACACGCGCCGGCCGATTTCGAGGTCCTCGACGCGGATGGCTGCACGGACCTTCGGCGCCAGTTCACCCGCCTTCTTCTTGAACGAGGTGCGCTTCTCCTCGACCTTGCGGCGGAGCTGCTTGGCGGCGGCGGCATCTGCGCCCGTGCGGCGGGCCTCGTCGATGGCCCGCTCCATCTCCTTGCGTGCATTGTCGACGAGCCCCTGCGCCTCGGCCACCGCCTTGCGGAGGGCCTCTTTGCGTTCGCGCTTCAGTTCCTCCAGGCTCGCGGCGAGTTCTTTGCGGGCATCCTCGGCCTCGGCCCGTTCGCGCCGGGCCGTCGCGGCGTCGGCCTCGGCCTTCTTCAGGGACTCCGTCAGGCGCGTCAGCAGGCCCTCCATCTCGATCGCCCGCGAGTCGACCAGTTCCTCGGCGGTCGCGAGGACGTCCTGCGGCAGGCCGTACCGCCGCGCGATCGTCAGCGCGTGGCTGGCGCCCGGCAGGCCGACCACGAGCCGGTACGTCGGCGCCAGCGTCTCGGAGTCGAACTGGACGGCCGCGTTCTCCATCCCCGGCTGCTCGTGGACGAAGCCTTTGACCTGTCCCAGGTGCGTCGTGACAACCGTCATTGCGCCGCGATCGTGCAGGGCCTTCAGGATCGCGCACGCCAGCGCCCCGCCCTCGGCGGGGTCCGTGCCCGCGCCGATCTCGTCCATGAGCACAAGCGTCCGCTCGCCGGCTACCGAGATGATCTCGCTGGTGTGCCGGATGTGGCCGGAGAAGGTCGAGAGGTTCGCCTCGATGCTCTGCTCGTCGCCGATGTCCACCAGCACGCGCTCCAGCAGTGGGAACGTCGAGCCGTCCTTCGCGGGGACCATGAGGCCCGCCTGTGCCAGGAGGCATAAAAGGCCGATGGTCTTGAGGGAGACCGTCTTGCCGCCCGCGTTTGCGCCCGTGATGGCGATGGTGCGGACGGGGCCGCCGAGTTCGAAGTCGAGCGGGACGACCTTGCCGCCCGCCGCGGCCATGGCGTCCTCGAGGATCGGATGCCGCGCGCCGGCCAGCCGAAGCCGCCCGTCGTCCGCAAAGACCGGCCGCGTCATGTCGTGGGCGCTAGCGTACCGCGTTGCCGCACGCACCATGTCAAGCTCCACCAGCGTCCGTACCGTCGCGCCGATGGCGTACAGGTGCTCCCGCACGCCGCGCGTCAGTTCGCGCAGGATCCGCTGGACCTCTCGCTGCTCGTCGGACTCCATCGACCGCAACTGGTTGTCGGCGGCCACGACGAACTGCGGCTCGACGAAAGCCGTGTAGCCGGTGTCGGAGCGGTCGTGGATGATGCCCGGCACCTCGCCGACCTGCGTCGCCAGGACCGGAATGACGTAGCGGCCGCTGCGCTGGGTGACGTAGTCGCCCGTGAGGTACGGCTTCATGTCGGTCTTCTGGAGGAGCGTTTCGAGGCGCTGGCGGACGCGCTCCTGGAGTTGGCGGATCTCGCGGCGGATGCGGCGCAGTTCGTCGCTGGCGTCGTCGGCCACCGTGCCGTCGGGCTGGATGGCCTTTTCGATGGCCGCCAGGAGGTCGGGCGCCGGGGCGAGGTCCATCGAGAGTTTCCACAGGCTCGGCGCCGTCTCGCGGAGGCGTTTGAAGGTGCGCTGTAGGTCGCGGGCGCCGCGCAGGATGATCGAGACGGTCTGGAACTCCGCCGGCGCCAGGACCGAGTCTTCGATGGCGGCCCGCTCCAGGAGCGGCTGCGGGTCCTCGAACCGCTCGGGCGCGAAGTCGTTGCCGGAGGCCAGGACGGCCGTCGCCTCGGCGACGCGGTCGGCCCGCGTGCGGATGCGCTCGGGGTCCGTCAGCGGCACGATCGCCCGCACCGCCGCTGCCCCGAGGGGCAGCATGCAGCCGGCCGCGATGCGGTCCAGCACCTTGCCGAATTCCAGACGCTCAAGCGTGTGTTTATCCATTTGTGCCTGCATTGTGTGACCCCGACCTTACGGTCGGGGCTCGAACAGTCGGGCCGCAAAATGCATCGCCCTTGATTCGCCGACTGTTATAATACGCGGTTGGCGCGAGAGGACAACGCCAAATTCGAGCCCGTGGCGGGAACCGGGGGTATCCGCGAACGAGTAACGTTCCCGCCGTACTACGGAGAAGGCAATGAAATACCGATTGGCCTTTTTGCTGGTCGCCGTGCTGCTTGCGTGCTCCATGGCGTTTGCCGCCGAGCCGGCGCCGGCGCCCCAAGCGCCGGTCGCCGCGGCAGGTGAGTCGGTCGACCTCGTGTTCCTGCACATAAACGATCCGCACGGCCACACCGCGCCGTACAAGTCGGAGGCGGGCAAGGACGTCGGCGGCTACGCGCGCCTGGCGACCCTTGTGGAGGGCGCGCGGCAGACCAGCAAGGCCGCCCGCGTGTTCCTGGTCCACGCCGGCGACGAGTTCAGCCGCGGCGACGCGCTGACGGAGTCGACCCACGGCGCGGCCAACGTTGCCATTATGAACCAGTTGGGCTTCGACGTCTGGACGCCCGGCAACGGGGACTTCTACGGTGGTTGGGCGGTCCTGAAGGCCCGCACGAGCGAGTTTAAGGGCGCGACCCTTGCGGCCAACGTCTTGGTCCGCGACACCAACGAGCCGGTCGGCAAGCCGTACGTCATTCTCCAGGCGGGGCCCGTGAAGGTCGCGTTCTTCGGCCTCTGCTGGCTCCAGCCGATGGACGCCTCGTACTTTACGTTCAGGGTGGGCGATGCGCAGGAAACGGCCGAGAAACTCGTGCCCGAACTGCGGAAGCAGGCCGACGTCGTTGTCGGCGTGACGCACCACGGCTCGTGGCTCGACAAGCGCATCGGCGCCGCCGTCGATGGGATCGACCTGATGATCGGCGCCCACACACATCAGGTCCTCGAGAAGGGCGAACGCGCCAAGGGGCCCACGGGCCGCGACGTGCTCGTTGTCCAGGCGGGCTCGTACATGGAGTACCTCGGCCGCGTGGACATGCGGGTCGTCAAGACCGAGAGCGGGTGGCGGGTCTTGCAATCGTCCGCCATACTCGTCCCGATCGATGACAAGGTGAAATCCGACCCCACCGTGGCGGCACTTATCGCCAAGCTGTCCCAGCCGGGCGGCAAGGCTCTCTTGCAGGAACTCCCGGCGGCGAAGTAGTTGCGGCGGGCCTTGCGAACTTCTTGCAAAACCGGCCGCAGGGGAAGCGCCATGAAGGTCTCGCGCGACACATTCCTGACGGAGCCCGACGACAAACTTCTCGCCCAGTGCGCGGTCGAGACCTACCGCGCGAGCGGCCCCGGCGGGCAGCACCGCAACAAGACCGAGTCTGCCGTGCGCCTGACGCATCGGCCCACCGGCGTCGTCGCCACCGCCACCGAGCGCCGCAGCCAGCACGAGAACCGCCACCGCGCGCTGGTGCGCCTCCGAAAGGCCATCGCCTTGGAGGTCCGCGAAGCGCCGCCCGGCGGCGGGCCCGGCGATGCGCTGGCGGCCGCCCTGGGCGACGCCGCTTGGCCGCGCATCAGCCAGAAGTCGCCGATATACCTTGTCGCGGGCGCCCAAGTGCTCGACCATTTCGAGGCGGCCGGTGGGCGTGTGAGCGACATGGCCGAGCGGCTGGGCGCCTCGACGGCCTCGCTTGTCAAGTTTCTCTCCCTGGATGACGATTTCTGGCAGGTCGCCAACCGCGTCCGCCAGCGCTTCGGCGAGAAGCCCCTCCGCTGAGCCTCCGCCGTCCCCCGTGATTCCGTTTGCGTCGCACGCCCGATTCTGGGATTTTGTCAGACAAATGGGGCGGCCCTCCGCCTCTTCTAAGGTGAATGACAAGCATGCCCGCGACGCCGGATGATCTGCTTGAAGGTCTGGCTGCCGGCCGTGAAGAAGCATTTGTCGCGCTGTACGACGCGTACGGCGCCCGGCTTTTCGCGGCGGCGTGCGGGATGCTTGACTCGCGCGAGGAGGCGGAAGATGCCGTGCAGGACGTGTTTGCCGGCCTGGTGCAGGCGCGGGCGCGGCTGCGGCACATCGAGAACCTCAAGGCGTACCTCTTCGCGTCGCTCCGCCATGCGGCCAAGCGGCGGATGGGGCGGGCGAAGACGTCGCAGTTCGACACGGCCGAGGTTGCGATGCCCGCGGCCGGTGCCGGTCCGGATGCCGAGGTTAGCCACCGGCTTGAGGTGGCCCTCCGCCGCCTGCCGCGCGAGCAGCGAGAGGTCATTGCCCTGCACGTTGACGCCGGCCTGACGTTCACGGAGGTCGCCGCCGTGCTGGACCTCAGCGCGAACACGGCCGCAAGCCGCTATCGGTACGCGATGGAGAAACTTCGCGAGGCCATGAAGGAGTCGCAGCGTGGAATCGTCTGATTTGCCGCCGGACCTGAAAAGCCTTGAGCAGCGTCTGGCTGCACGTTCGCGGCCACAGCCGCCGGCCGGTTTGCGGCCGCGCGTTCTGGCGGCCGTCTGCCACGAACTAGCCGCGCAACCTGCCCGTACGCGGCGGGGCGGGGCGGGGTTCTGGCAGTACGCGGCGGCTGCGGCGGCGGGCATCCTCCTCGTTCTTAACCTCCTGATGAGCATGGGCAACCGCAGCGACATTCCGGCTTCGCGGGTTGCCAACGGGGTTGATGTTCAGGAGGCGGCGGCCAGGATTTGCGAACTCGTTCCTTTCATCACCCCCGAGGAGGCGATGCGCGAGGCCCTTGTCCTGCGCGCCGGGGCGCACTTGGAAATGGTTCCGCAGTTGCGGCTTGGCGTTTCCGGCCTGCGCGCGTTGCGGCAAATTGAGGAGGGACCATCGTGGGTTACGCAATGATGTGGCTGGAGTGGCTTGCTGCTGCAATCCTCTTTGTGGTTGTGACGACGGCGTGCCTGTCGCGGATGAAGCGGCCGTGGCTGCGGATCGGCTTCTCCGTGGCGGCCGCGCTGCTGCCCATCGCCAAGGGGTCCGTCATCGTCTATATTTTCGCATATATCGCCATGATAACGCTGCGGCCGTGGTACGCGTATCACTGGTTTCTGTTCTGGTTCTCGTGGATGGCGTGTTCGGCGACGGGGATCGTTCTGGTGCTCGTGGCGGGGCTGCGGCGTCGCGGAGAACCGTCGCCGGGGGCCGCCTCGTGGCCTCGCGGCAAGTTGGCTCTGGGGCTGGCGGCCGCGCTCGTGCTCGGTTGGATCACGTTCTGGAACATAGACCTCTCGGTGCGAAACTCGCTGACGGCGTTGCGGGCGGAGGCCGGAGCGATGGCGCTCTCGGTCGCCCCAGCCCGACCGCCGGATTCCGAGAACGCCGCGCCCGTCTACCGCGAGGCGTGCGACGCCATGGTCAAAGGCGACGAACTTCCGCCCGAGTTCGGCGAGAAGTGGACGGAGTGGCTCGGCGCCCGCTCGCCGACGATCATGCCCACGACCGTGGCCGCCAGCGCCGCCGATTTCGACCCGGCCGATCCGAAGTTGGAGGCGTTCCTCGCTCGCAGCAGCGGGGCGATCGGCCTGCTGCGTCGCGCTGCCGCAGTGCCCGCTTGTTACTTCGACTATGGTTACAGCCGGCCGAGTTTCCACACTGCGTTGCCGGAAATGTCCGACTTTTTGCGTGCCGCCAAACTCCTGGCCCTCGATGCCCGCGTCAAGACCGCCCAGGGACAGTTGCCCCGCGCGATGGAGGACATCAGGGCCATCTTTGGCATGTCGCGGCACAGCGCGGAAAGTCCGATCCTGGTGTCGCTCCTGGTTGCGGCCGCAGTGGACGAGATCGGGGTGGCTGCGCTGGAGGCCGTCTTGAACTCGTCGCGGCCGGAGGCGGCGCTCCTGGCGGGTCTCAACCTGTCGCCGCCGGGGATGTTGCAGCGGAACCTGCCGCGCGCGTTTCGCATGGTGGAGGCGCTCGGGCTGTCCGCGGTGGTCGATGTCGGACTTGGCGACGACCCCGTGGCCGTGGAGTACGCACTGGGCTCACAGTATCCGAAGTCGGCGTTTCTGATCGAGTACGTCCTTGCCGGCGGGCGGATCTTCCTGTCGCAAGAGGAAGTGGCGGCCTATCGCAGTTGCATGCACGAGTGTCGGCGTCTGGCGGACTTGCCGTACTACGAGGCGGTCTCCGGGTGGAAAATGCTGGACAACCCGGAGGCCATCTGCCGTCGTGGAATGCTGGTGAAGATACTGATGCCGGCGATCGTGCCGTGCGCGAAGAGGCTGGCACGAGGCGATGCCCGCCACGGTGTTGCGTACGTGGCGGTTGCGGCGGCCCGCTATCGCGCCGAGAAAGGCCGGATGCCCGAGACGCTCGATGCCCTCGTGCCCGAATACCTCCATGCCGTGCCGCGCGACCCGTTCGACGGGAAACCCTTGCGGATGGTCGCTCGCGACGGATCGCTCGTGTTCTACAGCATCGGGCCGGACATGAAAGACGATGGCGGCGCAGCGCTTGACGAGAAGAACAGCACCGGCGATATCACTTTCTCGCTGCCCTTGAACTGAGGGGATACTCCGCCGAGTAATGCGTTGCCCTCGGCGTAAAGTGTGGCACGGCTGGCTTGCCCAGCCGTGGGAGACCTCGTGCCATTTCGC
>Ga0209777_10002812_pt1 | contig 22316 bp, 34 predicted proteins | sample FrelakmetHBP12HB_FD_187147 | JGI IMG/M metagenome (GOLD analysis project Ga0209777, IMG submission 187147) | Freshwater lake sediment microbial communities from the University of Notre Dame, USA, for methane emissions studies -HBP12 HB (SPAdes)... | ecosystem: Environmental > Aquatic >...
AGAGTATCTAGAGCATATCAAAAGCGGTTTTCAGGAGGAGAATAGAGGGAGCAGAATGAAAAGGATCACCAGAAATCTGTATCATCATATATCTTTTTCGGATGTCAGCCGCCTCGTTGATGTTAAGAAGTCCAAGGGTTTGAAGATCAGCCTGGCGTTTCCGACGCTTAATGAAGAAACCACGATCGGGAGCGAGGTTGACATGGTGCGACGGGACCTGGTGTTGCAGTTTCCGCTTCTCGATGAGGTTGCGGTAATTGATTCCGGGAGCACGGACCTTACCCGAGAGGTGGCGCGAGCCGCGGGGGCGGATGTCTATCTGGCGTCCGATATTTTGCCCGGCGTAGGGCCTGGGAGCGGCAAAGGTGAAAACCTGTGGAAGAGCATCCACGTGCTCAATGGCGACATCATTGTCTGGGTGGATGCCGACATCGAGAATCTGCACCCCAAGTTCGTATACGGTCTTGTGGGGCCGTTGCTCTTCCGCGAAGATTTGATGTTTATAAAGGCGTTTTACGAGAGGCCGCTTGCGATGGGTGGAGACCTTTTGGGGACCGGGGGGGGCAGGGTGACCGAGATACTGGTGCGGCCCATGTTTGCCTGCTTCTACCCGGAACTGGCGTGGATTTTCCAGCCATGCGCGGGCGAATACGCCGGAAGGCGCGAGCTGCTCGAAACCCTGCCCTTTAACATGGGGTATGGCGTCGAGGCGGGCCTGCTGATAGACATATACGAGCGCTTTGGACTCGATGTCATCGGCCAGGTCAATCTCGATAAGAGAATCCATAGAAACCGCTCCATCGAGGCGTTAAGCAGGATGAGCTTTGAGATCGTCCATACCTTCATGGGGAGGCTGGCCGCGAAAGGCCGGATCAAGCAGGCAGAGGCGCTCAGTGAGCGATATCTGCGGGCAAGGCTTGAGTCCAGAGGGCTTACTCTTCGTGAGGAACCGACTCAGATCGGAGAACGGCCCCCCATAGTTGATTTACCAGAGTACAAAGAGAAATGGCGCAAAGATCGCTGGTCCTGGTCCGCCACGGCCAAACCCTATCCAATCGCCTCGGCCTGATACAGGGCCGCGCCGATATTGACCTCTCCGAAGAAGGCGTCCGGGAAGCCTTACAACTTAACGAAAGGCTTAAAACGGAGCCATTTGACCGCGCATACGCAAGTGAACTCGTTCGCGCGCGCCATACGGCCGAGATCATACTCGAAGGGCGCAATATTCCCCTTGCCATTGACCCGCGTTTAAACGAAATAGACCAGGGAGAATGGACTGGTAAACTGGCTCGTGAACTTTTCCTCGCCAACGAGCGATACCGACTCTGGGCAACGCGCCCGATGGAAGCGCATCCCCCGGGAGGCGAAACTTTTCGCCAAGTAGCCGACCGCGCAGAGTCATTTCTTAAGGATGTTCGGGGCGAGCGCCCGCTTATAGTTGCCCACGGGGGACTTATTGCGGTTTTAAGGGCAGTATGTGGCGATGCGCCGCTGGAAAAAGCATGGACTCTCTTGCCTAAAAACGCTCAGGTGATAATAATAAAATGGGAGGCATAAACATTGGTAAAAAAAATAGTGTCGGGTGTGTGACATAATTGGTGGATTAGTTGAAAATTTTTGCTTACCCCTTACCCCTCTTCCAGCGCGAGAGGGGACAACTAAATATGTCGCACACCCAATAGTGTCAGGTCTATTGACAAATCATATTATTAGGTTAAAATAATATATTTAATCAAAGCTGGCGTAGCTCAGCAGGCAGAGCAGCTGACTTGTAATCAGCAGGTCGGGGGTTCAATTCCCTCCGCCAGCTCCAGTTTTCGGGGCAAATTTGTCTTCTTTATCTTCTGTTCGAGGGATGCAGATCGGGGCGCTTGAGCGGAACGGGAAAGATTTACCCCTTTTAAAGGGGAGAGGTACCCAAGCGGCCAAAGGGGACGGGCTGTAAACCCGTTGGCTTATGTCTTCGCAGGTTCGAATCCTGCCCTCTCCATATGCTAAGATAAGAAGTGAAACCGTGACCACAGTAAAAGAAAAAAACAAGACCGGGAAGAGAGCACAACACTTGGAAAAGAAACTTAGGTTCAGAATCATTGTAGAGCAGGACGAGGATGGCTTTTTTGTGGTCGAGTGCCCGACTTTGTCCGGCTGTATTTCGCAAGGCAAAACCCTTAGGGAAGCCAGAAAAAATATTAAGGAAGCCATTGAGGGATATTTGGAAAGCTTGCAAAAACATGGAGAGCCTATCCCTCCGTCTGTAGAAGAGGATGTCGTTGAGGTTGAATTATGACAAAATTGCCGGTTGTATCCGGCAAAGATTTAGTTTTTGCTTTAGGAAGATTGGGGTATGAATTTGATCATCAAAAGGGTAGCCATATTGTTTTACGTTATAAGGAACGTCCTTATAACAGATTGACCATACCCAATCATAGGGAGATTTCAAAGGGAACTTTAAGAAGTATTCTGAAAAGAGCGGGAATTTTGGTTGAAGAATTGCAAAAAGTTTTATGAGGATAATCGGGAAAATATGACAATAGGGATTGCAAAGCAATATTAATTGCGGGAGTAACTCAGTTGGCAGAGTCACAGCCTTCCAAGCTGTTGGTCGCGGGTTCGAGCCCCGTCTCCCGCTTGTAATAATATGCGCGAAGACATTTATAGCGTGAAAGAATTGGAAGCTCTCTGCTTTAATGAAAGGGTATATTCTGTGATGGGAGATACACGTTGCCCATGTAGCTCAGACGGTAGAGCACTTCCTTGGTAAGGAAGAGGTCGCCGGTTCAATCCCGGCCGTGGGCTTGTCGCGGGGCGCTGACGAGCGCCGATGATGGCGCGCGCCGCGCGCCGCCGCATGACGGAAGATGAGGAGGAAGAAATGGCGAAGCAGAAGTTTGAGCGGACGAAGCCGCACGTGAACATAGGGACGATCGGGCACGTGGATCATGGAAAGACCACGCTGACGAGCGCGATAACGCAATATTTGTCGAAGAAGGGATTGGCGGAGTATATCCCGTTCGACATGATAGACAAGGCGCCGGAGGAGAGGGAGAGGGGAGTGACAATCAACCTGGCGCACGTTGAATACACGACGGACAAGAGGCACTATGCGCACGTGGATTGCCCGGGGCATGCGGACTACATCAAGAACATGATAACGGGAGCGGCGCAGATGGACGGGGCGATCCTGGTGGTAAGCGCGGCGGATGGGCCAATGCCACAGACGCGAGAGCACATATTGCTGGCGCGGCAGGTGAACGTGCCCTCGATAGTGGTGTATTTGAACAAGGTGGACATGGTGGACGATCCCGAGCTGTTGGATTTGGTGGAGTTGGAGGTGAGGGATTTGTTGACGGAGTATAATTTTAAGGGAGACGAGATACCGATAGTGAGGGGAAGCGCGCTGAAGGCGCTGGAGAGCGGAGGGGACCCGGCGAATGAGGCGAACAAGAGCATCCAGGAGCTGATGGACGCGTGCGACAGTTATATCCCGGAGCCGGTGAGGGACATAGACAAGCCGTTTTTGATGCCGATAGAGGACGTGTTCAGCATATCGGGTAGGGGAACGGTGGTGACGGGGAGGGCGGAGCGAGGCGTGGTGAGGGTTCAGGACGAGGTAGAGATAGTGGGAATACGTCCGACGCAGAAGACGGTGGTGACGGGAGTGGAGATGTTCCGGAAGATATTGGACGAGGGCAGGGCAGGGGACAACATAGGGGTGCTGTTGAGGGGAACGAAGCGCGACGATGTGGAGAGGGGCCAGGTGGTGGCGAAGCCCGGCTCGATAACGCCGCACACGAAGTTCAAGGCGGAGGTGTACGTGCTGACGAAGGAAGAGGGGGGTCGGCATACGCCGTTTTTCCCTGGGTATAGGCCGCAGTTTTATTTCAGGACGACGGACGTAACGGGAGTGGTGACGCTGCCGGAGAAGGTGGAGATGGTGATGCCTGGTGACAATGTGAACATGGAGGTAGAGCTGATAATGCCGATAGCGATGGAGAAGGAGTTGAGGTTCGCCATTCGTGAGGGCGGGCACACCGTCGGCGCCGGCGTCGTTAGTGATATCGTAGAATAGGTAAAAGCGGTGAATGATCAGAGAATAAGGATCCGGCTGAAGGCTTACGATCACCACCTGTTGGATCAGTCCACACAGGAGATCGTTGAGACGGCAAAGAGGACTGGCGCCCGCGTGTCTGGGCCGGTGCCCCTGCCTACTCGTATTTCCAAATACACCGTGCTGCGTTCCCCACACGTTGATAAAAAGAGCAGGGAACAGTTCGAGATCCGGATCCACAAACGCCTGCTCGAAATCATAAACCCGACCCCACAAACGGTTGACGCTCTGGGTAAACTGGACCTCTCGCCGGGGGTCCACATCGAGATAAAGTTGTAAAAAGGGGGACTTGAGGAGATCCCCTGTTATGTTGGAAGGAATCATCGGTCGCAAAAAGGGAATGACCCAGATTTTCACCCCGGACGGCAAGCGCGTTCCGGTGACGGTGATCGAAGCTGGCCCATGTCGAGTCGTTCAAGTCAAAACTCATAAGACTGACGGATACGAGGCCGTGCAATTGGGTTTTGGGGTGAGAAAGCGGGCCAACAAGCCGGAGAAGCAACATGCGGCAAAGGCTAGCGTGGCCACTCCCGAGGTTTTGCGCGAATTCGCGCCTCTGGGCGGGGAAATCCCCCAGCCGGGGCAGGAGATAAACGTAAGCATGTTCCAGGTTGGGGAACTGGTGGACATTGCGGGCTTCTCAAAGGGCAAGGGATTTCAGGGGGTAGTTAGGCGGTTCAAGTTTGCGGGCGGCCCCGCGAGCCGCGGCTCGATGTTCCATCGGGTTCCCGGCGCCATCGGTTGCCGCGCGGTTCCCGGCAAGGTGCACAAGGGCAAACGCCTTCCCGGCCACATGGGCAACAAGCGCCGCACCATACAGAAGCTCAAGGTGGTCGCTATCGAGCCGGAAAATAACCTCCTCCTGATACAGGGTTCGGTCCCCGGCCATAATAACGGCATCATCGAGATAATCAAGTGCCGGAAGGCGAGGGCATAGCGATGGCCACCCAAGACGTTCTCAAGTTGGGAATAGACGCGACGGGCCAGGCGAGCCGAGAGGTGGCGGGCAGCCTCGAGCTGAGCGACAGCGTCTTCGACGCGCCTGTGAAGCAGCGCTTCTTTTATGAGGTCGTGAAGTATATCCAGGCGCAGCGCAGGGCGGGCACAGCCTCGACAAAAACCAGGGGCATGGTCAGGGGCGGCGGGAAGAAGCCATATCGCCAGAAGGGCACGGGCAGGGCGCGTCAAGGCAGCCGCCGTTCTCCAGTATGGCGAGGCGGCGCCGTGCTTTTCGGTCCATCCCCGAAGGACTGGAGCTATCGCATCAATAAAAAGCTCAAGCAGAGCGCCCTTAGGGCGGCAATCACCGTGCGCCGAAGAGAAGGGCATCTGATTGTAGTGGATAAATTTGATCTTCCGGAGATTAAAACGAAGTATATGCAGGCCATGCTGGAAGAGCTGGATGTCACAAACGCGCTTATTGTGGATCTCGCGCCTGGGCAGGTTCTGGTTCGTTCCGCGCGGAATATCCCGTTTATTAACGTGGTTGATGTATCGCGGCTGAACGTTTACGACATCCTCCTGCATGAGCATCTTATTATCACAAAGGCGGCCCAGCAGGCATTGGAGAAGGCGTTCGGATCATGAAAGACATACATTCGATAGTCCGGCGCCCCGTGGTGACCGAAAAGAGCACCGATCTCAAGGCCGACCGCAACCAGATAGTCTTCGAAGTTGCGATAAAGGCCAACAAGGTCGAGATAAAAAATGCGATTGAAAAGCTGTTCAAGGTGAAAGTCACCGGGGTGCGCACCATGCAGATTTTGGGGAAGAGGAAAAGGGTAGGCCGCCAAATCGGGAAAAGGCCCGATTGGAAAAAAGCGTATGTTACCTTGAGAGAGGGAGACTCGATAGACTTCTTTGAGGGCGCATAATGGCGATAAAAACTTACAAACCGACGTCTCCGGCGAGGCGTTATTATCAGACAGCCGACTTTTCCGAATTGGCTCCAAAGCCCGGACTTAAAAGGAAGCTGGTCAGCAAGAAGCGCATCAGCGCCCGCAACTTCCAGGGGCGCGTGACCGTAAGGTTCCGCGGCGGCGGACACAAGCGCCTCCTGAGACCCATTGATTACAAGCGCAACAAGGACGGCGTGCCCGCAAGAGTGGAAGCGCTCGAATACGATCCGAACCGCTCCGCCCGCATAGCCCTCCTCGTTTACAAGGACGGCGAGAAGCGTTATATCCTCGCGCCGGTCGGACTCAAGGCGGGCGATGTCGTGGCCAGCGGCCCCGATGCGGATATTCGACCGGGCAACTGTCTCCCGCTAAGGAATATCCCCCTTGGCACCATGATTCACAATATCGAGCTAAAGGAAGGAAAAGGCGGGCAGATCATCCGGTCGGCGGGGACGTCAGGGCAATTAATGGCCAAGGAAGGCGTTCATGTTCAGGTGCGTTTGCCGACGGGTGAGGTGCGCATGTTCAGGGATTCGTGCCGCGCAACAATAGGGCAGGTGAGCAACCCCGATCACGAGAATTTAAGCCTGGGAAAAGCGGGCAGGAAGCGCTGGATGGGCTGCATGCCTCACAACCGCGGCGTCGCGATGAACCCCGTTGACCATCCGATGGGTGGAGGAGAGGGCAAAACCAGCGGCGGAAGGCATCCCTGCTCGCCGTGGGGCATGCCGAGCAAGGGCTATAAAACGCGATCCCATAAAAAAGCCTCCAATCGGCTGATCGTCAAGAAGAGGAAGTAATTTATGCCACGATCCGTGAAAAAAGGCCCTTTCGTTGATGCGCACCTGATGAAAAAGGTGGATCAGGCCGTCACTACGGGCAGCAAGAAGGTCATTAAAACGTGGTCTCGACGCTCCACCGTCCTCCCGGAAATGGTCGGCTTGACCTTCGCCGTTCATAATGGAAAGAAATTCATACCCATGTTTGTGACCGAGAACATGGTGGGCCATAAACTCGGGGAGTTTTCTCCGACCAGGACCTTCTATTCCCATTCGGGGGACAGGAAGGCCAAGGTGAAGAAGTAAAATCATGGCAGTTGAAGCTAAACTGCGGTATGCCCGCATAAGCCCTCGCAAGGCGCGCAAAGTGGTGGACCTGATAAGGGGCAAAAGCCTCGATCAGGCCCTCCAGATAACGCTATTCACACAGCGGGCCATTGCCGCGCCACTTCATAAGCTGCTCAAATCGGCCATGGCAAACGCCGACCAGCAAGGCTCCATGGACCTGGACAACTTGTACGTGAAGACCGCCACCGTGGACCCCGGCCCCACCCTGAAGCGCATCATCCCTCGTGCACAGGGAAGGGCCACACCGATTAGAAAACGCACCAGCACCATCAAGATCGTGCTGGATGAAAGATAAGCAAACTGGACAGTAGACAGTTTAGGAGTGCGGCGGCTCAGACGGATTGCATGACTTGACGCCGCTTTCAGATAAAAGGCTAAAGGCAGTGGATAGCAGACAGCAAGCAGCGGAGAGAGGAGAAAATGCCCACTTGAGTGTCTTTAACTGTTCACTGTTCACTGTCCACTGTCAACTGAAAAAGGAGTGAATGTGGGTCAGAAGGTTCATCCTGTCGGGTTTAGGCTCGGCATTATCCGGAGCTGGGAGAGCAATTGGTACTCCGATAAGGATTACGCGAAGCTTCTGCACCAGGATATAATGGTGCGGAAATTTGTCAGGAAAAAGCTCTTTCACGCTGGCATATCGAAGGTTGAGATCGAGCGGCCGGCGTCCGGTAAAATGATAGTCAACATCCACACCGCGAGGCCGGGGATCGTCATCGGGAAGCGCGGCGCCGAGGTGGACCTGCTGAAGGGTGAACTGGAAAAGATGACCAACGTGGAGGTATTCATAAACATCCACGAGGTCAGGGTTGCGGAGGCGGACGCCCAGTTGATCGCCGAGAATGTGGCGCTCCAGTTGGAGCGGCGGGTGGCGTTCAGACGGGCCATGAAAAGGGCGGTGACCCAGGCTATGAAGTTCGGCGCAAAGGGCATCAAGATACGCTGCGCAGGCCGGCTAGGCGGCGCGGAAATGGCCAGAACAACATGGTACCGCGAGGGCCGCATCCCGTTGCATACGCTTCGAGCAGATATTGATTACGGCTTTTACTCCGCCAACACAACCTATGGCGCTATAGGCGTCAAGGTATGGATATTCCGGAAGGAAATCCTTCCGGAGGAAGAGCAAACAAGGCGGAGGTAATGCGCCATGTTGATGCCGGCCAAACCAAAACACCGTAAACAACAGCGCGGTCGCCGCAGAGGCAATGCGTTGCGCGGAAATAAAGTGAGCTTCGGGGACTTTGGCCTCAAGGCCACCGAGAGGGGATGGGTGACGGCCCGCCAGATCGAGGCGGGGCGCATCGCAATCACGCGCCACGTCAAGCGCGGCGGGAAAGTATGGATTCGGATATTTCCGGACAAGCCCATCACCAAGAAACCCCTGGAAACCCGCATGGGAAAAGGCAAAGGCCCTCCGGAAGAATGGGTGGCGGTCGTAAAGCCGGGCCGGGTGATGTTCGAGATAGAAGGGGTAAGCAAGAAAATGGCGCAGGAGGCATTCCGCCTGGCGGCCAACAAGCTCCCCATAGCCACCCGGTTCATTGAGCGGGAGGAAATCTAAGGTGCCACAGACATCGGCCCGTGACATAAGGAATTACAGCGAAGAGGACCTGCGGACTCGCGAAAAGGAACTGCGGGAGGAATTGTTCAACCTGCGTTTCCAGTTTGCCGCCGGTGAATTGGCGAACCATGCCCGCATCGCTCTTGCCAAGCGCGAGCTTGCCAGGGTGCTCACAGTCCTGAGGGAGAAGCGAAATGTCGGATAAACGCGGACAAAGAAAGGTGCTGACAGGAACTGTGGTTTCCGATAAAATGGATAAATCCGTCGTGGTGCGCGTCGAGCGCACCGTGAGGCATAGAGTTTATAAGAAATACATCCGCCGGCATAAACGATACCACGCCCATGACCCGAAAAACGAATGTAAAGTGGGAGATATTGTGCAGATAGTCGAAAGCCGGCCGCTCAGCCGCACCAAGCGCTGGCGGGTGATGAAAACCTTGGTCAAGGCGGCCTGATCAGGGGGTAACAAACTGTGATACAACTCGAAACAATGCTCGACTCCGCGGATAACTCGGGGGCCAAGAAGCTAAGGTGCATCAAGGTGCTCGGAGGGTCCGCAAGAAAGTACGCCACCGTCGGCGATATAGTGGTGGTGAGCGTATGGGAGGCGATCCCGCACACCAAGGTCAAGAAGGGCGAGGTGTACAAGGCCGTGGTGGTGCGCACCGCTAAGGAAGTGCGCCGCCCGGACGGATCGTATATCAAATTCGACGATAACTCCGCCGTGCTCATAGACAACCAGAAGGAGCCGATGGGAACCCGCATATTCGGGCCGGTCGCAAGGGAACTCAGAGCCAAGAAATTTATGAAGATAATATCGCTGGCCCCGGAGGTGCTCTGATGCCTCTCAGGATAAGAAAAGACGACATGGTAAAAGTGCTGAGCGGCAGGGACAGAGGCAAAACGGGAAAAGTCATAAAGATCATCACCAAGAAGAACGCCGCTCTTGTGGAGCAGATCAACGTCGTGAAGCGCGCCCAGAAGCCCTCTCAGAAGTTTCCGCAGGGGGGCATTGTGGAGAAGGAAGTGCCAGTTGATCTCTCGAAGCTGATCCTGTTTTGCAACCGATGCCATAAGGGCACGAGACCGAAGATAAAAAAGCTCGAGAACGAAACCCGGGTGCGCGTTTGCAGGCACTGCGGAGAGATTATCCAGTGACCGCGAGGTCCATGAAATGAGTAATGTTCCAAGGCTGAAAGAAAACTACTTCAAAAATGCGCTGCCGGCCATGATGAAGGAGTTCAACTATAAGAATCCTCTTCAGGTCCCGCGCCTTTTGAAGGTGACCGTGAACATGGGCCTGGGCGCCGCTACCCAGGATGCCAAGATTTTGGACGGCGCCGTTGAGGAGCTTTCACTTATAACGGGTCAAAAGCCGGTTATTACCCGCGCCCGAAAAAGCATAGCCAACTTCAAACTGAGGAAGGGTATGAGCATCGGCGCGATGGTGACCATGCGCGGGAACCGCATGTACGAATTCCTGGACAGGCTCATGAGCCTTGCGCTTCCCCGCGTCCGCGATTTCAGGGGCATCAGCCCCAAGGCTTTTGACGGCAGGGGGAATTATTCACTGGGAATCCGGGAACAGATCATCTTTCCCGAGATCAACTACGACAAAATAGACCGGGTCAAGGGCATGAATATAACCATCTCCACCACGGCCCGGACAGACGAGGAAGGCAAGCGGCTCCTCGAGCTGCTCGGAATGCCTTTCAGGAGTTAGCAGACGGGAGATTTGAATTGTCCAAGAAGACCAAGCTTATTCGCCTGAAACAGCCGCGAAAATTCGCGACGCGCAACCACCACCGTTGCCCACTTTGCGGCAGGCCGCGGGGATACCTGAGGCGCTTCGATATGTGCCGTATCTGCTTCAGGAATTTGGCCCTCGAAGGGCGTATCCCCGGCGTAATAAAGTCGAGCTGGTAGGAGTAACGCCATGGCGATGACCGATCCGCTTGCCGATATGCTCACACGAATTCGAAATGCCTACCGCGCGGGGCACGATAAGGTCGAGGTGCCCTCCTCGCGCCTCAAAATGGGCGTCTCGAAAGTGCTGAAAAAAGAAGGCTTCATCAAAAACTACAAGCTCATTCAGGACAACAAGCAGGGCCTCCTGAGAATATACCTGAAATACTCGGACGAAGACCAGCCCGTTATCAAGGGTATCAAGCGGGTATCAAAACCCGGCCGGAGAGTCTATGCGGGTTATGATAATATCCCCCTTATCAGAGGCGGCTTCGGCGTTTCCGTGATGAGCACCTCGAAAGGGGTTGTCTCGGATAAGGAAGCCGCTTCCAAGAAAATAGGCGGCGAAGTTTTATGCCAGGTCTGGTAATTTACGATTTTAGATTGACGATTTTATCCCGATATATCGGGACAAAATATAAAATCCAAAATTGATTTGGAGAGTTGCTAATGTCCCGCATGGGAAAAGTACCGATAGTGCCTCCTGACAAGGCCAAATTGACACTCGGGAAGAGTTCCGTGAAGGTGGAAGGCCCGAAGGGGGAATTGAGTTTTTCGTTCAAGCCCTTTATCAGCATCAGGCAGGATGACGCGAAATATTGGATTGATCGAAATGGCGAATCGAAAGACGCGAAAAGCCATCAGGGACTGGTCCACCGCATGATATCAAACATGCTGAAAGGCGTAACCGAGGGCTTTTCCAAAACGCTGGAACTTGTCGGCGTGGGATATAAGGCGGAAAAGGTAGAAGATAAATTGAACCTGAACATAGGCTTCAGCCATCAGGTGTCGTTTCCCGTTCCGAGTGACATAGAAATCAAAGTTGAACGCAGCTTGATACATGTGAGCGGCATAGACAAGCAGCGGGTGGGACAGGTGGCGGCCCAAATCAGGGCCTTGCGCAAACCGGACAATTACAAGGGAAAAGGCATTCGGTACCAGGGCGAGCACGTCCGTATTAAGCCCGGCAAGGCAGCCGTTGGATCAGGGTACTAAAATTTGAATGATGAGTGATGTGTGATGAATAAAAAGGAAGAAGGCTTTGGGCAATAGGCAAAGAGCTTAAGGCCTAAGGCCTAAAACCTAAGGCCTTTCTCGAGGACGATATGACACTTGAAAAGAAGGTACGCGCCCGGATAGCGCGGCGAAAAAGGGTCAGGAAGAGAGTGCAGGGCACTGCCGAGCGACCCCGGCTGAACGTTTTTCGCTCGGCCCGGCATATTTATGTGCAGATTATAGACGATACATCGGCGCAGACCCTGACGGCCGCGAGCAGCCTCAGCCAGGAGCTTAAGGGAACCTCCGGCGGCAACAGGGCGGGCGCAAAGGCGGTAGGCGAGCTTATAGCCAGGAAGGCGAAGGAAAAGGGCATCGAGAAGGTTGTTTTCGACCGCAACGGATTCCTCTATCACGGCCGAGTCAAGGCGCTCGCGGAAGCGGCAAGGGAGGGAGGTTTGAAATTTTGAACGGCAGATCAAGGGATAGCTACGGCTCAAGCGCCCTGACCGGAGAGAACGGCCAGGAACTCACAGATAAGGTCGTCCATATCAACCGGGTTGCGAAGGTGGTCAAGGGCGGCAGGAGGTTTGGGTTCAGCGCTCTTGTCGTGGTCGGTGATCGCCATGGAAAAGTGGGCTATGGCATGGGAAAGGCCCATGAGGTTCCGGAAGCGATCAGGAAGGGGCTTGAAAAAGCCAAGCGCAGCATGTTCGATGTCCCGGTGGAAAACGGCACCATCCCACATGAGATCACTGGCCATTTCGGGGCGGGAAAGGTTTTATTGAAGCCGGCCCGGCCCGGAACCGGCGTCATCGCGGGCGGCGCCGTTCGCGCCCTTATGGAAGCGGTCGGCGTTCAGAACGTGCTTACCAAGTGCATCGGCTCAAGGAACGCTCATAACATGATAAAGGCCACTGCTCAAGGCCTGAAACAACTCCGATCAAAGGAGGACAGCGCCACTCTTCGAGGCCGTAAAACCGAGGATATCTAGGCGCTGAGGCGGATATGGCAAAAATAAAGGTCACCCTGGTTCGCTCCATGATAGGCACGCCTGAGAAGCATCGCCGCATACTTCGCAGTATGGGCCTGCGCCGCACGGGTCAGTCGCGGGAATTCGAGGATTCACCGAGCGTCCGGGGGAAAATTTTCCACGTGCAACACCTTGTGCAAGTCGAGGAATCCCAATGATCGGTCTCCATAACCTGAAATGCCCAAAGGGCGCCACAAAAACCCCCAAGCGCAGGGGCCGCGGCCAGGCCTCCGGACTGGGACGCCAGGCAGGCAGAGGACACAAAGGACAGCGCTCCCGCAGCGGTGGTCAGCAGGGTCTGGCGGGCTTTGAGGGAGGCCAGATGCCCCTTATCCGCCGCCTCCCGAAGCGCGGATTCACCAATATCAGCAGGGTCGAATATAGAGTTATAAACGTCTCTGACCTTAACCGTTTCGATATCGGAGCGGTTGTGGATGTCGCGGGCTTAAAGGAAAAAAGGCTTGTGAAAGGAAAAACTCCTCTCGTGAAAGTGCTTGGCGATGGCAACATTGACAGGGCGCTCACCGTAAAAGCGCACAAGTTTTCGAAAACCGCCCGCGAAAAGATCGTCGCGGCCGGCGGTATAGCAGAGGTGATCGAGTAAGCCATGCGCACTCTGGGCAACATCGGGAAAATACCCGAGCTCCAGAAGCGTATCCTGTTCACCATAGCCATGCTGGCCGTTTTCCGGATCGGCGCCCATGTGCCGACGCCGGGGGTGAACGCGGCGGCTCTGGTGGAGATATTCAGGCAGGCGGAGGGCACCATCCTCGGCCTTTTCAGCACTTTTACAGGCAGGGCGCTCCAGCGTATGAGCGTTTTCGCGCTGGGCATAATGCCCTATATAAGCTCCTCGATCATCCTGCAACTGTTGACCCAGGTCATCCCTCAACTTGAACGCCTTCAGAAGGAAGGCGAGCAGGGCCGGAAGAAAATCACTCAATACACCCGCTACGGGACGGTGGTCTTGAGTGTCCTGCAAAGTTTCGGGATAGGGATGTGGCTGCAAAACCTGGAGGTGGGAAGCACGCGGGTGGTGCCTCACCCCGGCATCGGATTTCAGATGATGACCGTTATTACGCTCACCTCGGGCACCGCATTCATAATGTGGCTGGGCGAGCAGATAACCGAGCGGGGCATCGGAAACGGAATAAGCCTTATTATATTTGCAGGAATCATAACGGACATACCGCAGGCTATCGGGCAGATGTTTGAACAGGCGAGGGCGGGCCAGGGGCTGAGCCTTCCCATGATTTTGATATTGCTGGCAATAATGGTTGTGGTGGTAGGCGCCATTGTTTTTATGGAGCGTGGGCAGAGGAGGATACCGGTTCAATATGCCAAGCGAATGGTGGGGCGGAAAATGTACCAGGGCGCCAAGACCCACTTGCCCCTCAAGGTGAACACAGCGGGCGTTATCCCGCCCATATTTGCAAGCTCGCTGCTCATGTTCCCGGCCACGGCGGCAAAATTCCTTAGCAACCGCTACGAATGGTTCAATACGATTGCCGACATGTTTTCTCCGACCCACGCGGTTTACAGCGTCGTCTACGTGGTGTTGATTCTTTTCTTCTGTTATTTTTATACCGCCATTGTCTTTAACCCTGTGGATGTGGCGGACAACCTGAAAAAGCACGGCGGCTATATTCCGGGCCAGAGACCCGGAAAAAGCACCGCCGAATATATAGACAGAGTCCTGACCCGCGTTACCCTTGGAGGGGCGATTTATGTCGCGGTCATTTGTGTCCTTCCCACACTATTGATCGGCTATTTTGGTGTTCCATTTTATTTTGGGGGCACCGGCCTGATGATTGTGGTGGGAGTTGCAATGGACACCATAGCCCAGATTGAGGCGCATCTGCTGACGAGGAACTATGAAGGATTCCTTGGGCCGGGCGGGCCGAAGATTCGTGGAAGGAGAGGTCGGTGAGCAAGAACCTGATTTTACTGGGGCCTCCCGGCGCGGGAAAAGGCACCCAGGCGAAGCAACTCGTGGATCATTATGGTATCCCCCAAATTTCGACCGGGGATATACTCCGGGCGGCGGTAAAGGCGGGCACTGAGCTTGGCAAAACGGCCAAGAAGCACATGGATGCCGGGGAACTGGCGCCCGATTCGGTTGTCATCGGCATTATTCGGGAGCGCCTGAAGGAAAAGGATACCGCAAAAGGCTATATACTCGACGGTTTTCCGCGCACGGCGCCGCAGGCGGAGGCCCTAGACAAAATACTCAAGGACCTCGGCTCTCAGGTGGACCACGTGATAAGCATCGAGGTGCCCGATAAGGACCTTCTCGGACGCCTGACCGGCAGGTGGACCTGTAAAAAATGCAACGCCATGTATCACGATAAGAACAAGCCGCCGAAGCAAAAAGGCGTTTGCGATTCCTGCGGCGGCGAACTTTATCAGCGCGCCGACGATAAAGAGGAGACTATCAAGGAGAGGCTGCGCGTCTATCATGAACAGACCAGCCCCCTTATAAAGTATTATCAGGCTCAAAAGCTTTTGCGGCCCATAGACGGCACGGGCGGAATTGATGATATTTTCGGCCGCGTCAAGGCGGCAATTGGCTAAGCGCGCTTGCGATATCCGGGGACATGATTCTATTGAAAACGAGCGATGAGCTGGCCATAATGAGGGAGGCCAACAGGATCGTCGCGGAAACCCTGGATGAGATGCGTGGAAAGGTTCGCCCCGGTATGACCACGGCGGACCTCGAGGCCGTCGCCCTTGAAAAATTGCGCCGGACGGGCGCTAAATCGGCCTTTCTCGGATACCCCGGCTCGAAAGGCCCCTTTCCCAGTGTGCTATGCGCCTCTGTAAATAACGAGGTGGTTCACGGCATCCCCTCGAAGAAAAGGGTGCTGGAGGAGGGTGACATCGTGAGCCTGGATTTCGGGGTTGTCTGGAAGGGGTATTTCGGGGACGCCGCGATAACCGCGCCCGTTGGCAGGATTTCTGAAGAGGCGAAGAGACTTCTCGACGCAACCGCCGATTCGCTCATGGCCGGCATCGAAGCGGCAAGGGAAGGCAACCGGGTGAGCGATATATCGGAGGCTGTGCAGAATGTGGTGGAGGGAATGGGGTTCAGCGTGGTGAGGCAGTTTGTGGGGCATGGCGTTGGGCGCAACATGCACGAGGAACCGCAAGTCCCCAATTTTGTGGATAGAACGGGCGGGAGGAGACCCCGCCTGAAAAACGGTATGGTGCTGGCCATCGAGCCGATGGTCAATGCAGGTTCATGGGCTGTGCGTGTGCTCGATGATGGCTGGACCGCCGTCACCGAGGATGGGAGCCTGTCCGCTCACTTCGAGCATTCCGTGGCTGTAACCCCGGAAGGCCCCAAGCCGCTCAGTTTGCTTTGAGGAGGTAATGCCTAAGCAAGACGCTATAGAGGTAGAAGGGAAGGTGGTGGAGAACCTCCCGAATGCCATGTTCAGGGTAGAGCTTCCGAACGGGCATCAGATACTCGCCCATATCTCCGGCAAAATGCGCATGCACTATATACGGATACTGCCGGGAGATATGGTCACTGTGGAGTTAAGTCCTTATGATCTGGGTCGGGGAAGGATAACCTTCCGTCAGAAGAGCAGGACGATGGCGCCTCCCCCTCCGCCCCGGAGGAGAAAATGAAAGTAAGAGCAAGCGTAAAAAAGATATGCGACAAGTGCAAGATCGTCCGGCGCAAGGGAGTTGTGCGGGTGATCTGCGAAAACCCCAAGCACAAGCAACGGCAGGGGTAGCAGCCGAGATGAGGAGATATTGAAATGGCACGTATAGCAGGAGTGGACCTGCCCCGCAACAAGCGCATCCTCGTGGCCCTTACCTACATCTATGGCATAGGCAAGACTTCCGCCCGGAATATCCTGGCAGAGGCCGGCGTGGACCCAAACATGCGCTCCGATCAGCTATCGGAAACGCAGGTCGCGCAGATACGCGAGGCTATTGACCGCGGGTACATCGTCGAGGGCGAGCTTCGAAAGAACATCAGCCAGAACATAAAGCGCCTGATGGACCTCGGCACATATCGCGGGCTGCGCCATCGCCGCGGACTGCCGGTCAGGGGGCAGCGCACTCACACCAACGCTCGCACCAGAAAAGGCCCCCGAAAGGGCCTCATGGTCAAACGTCATACCTCGGAGAGCAAGTAGCATGGCAAAGGGAAAAGGCGGCGGAACCAAGAGTCGCAAGAAAAAAGTTAAAAAGAACATCGAGGTGGGGGTGGCGCATATCCAAGCCACTTTCAATAACACCATCATCACCATCACGGACGCTTCAGGGAACGTCGTCGCATGGTCCAGCGCAGGTTGCGAAGGCCGCTTCAAAGGCAGCCGTAAAAGCACGCCCTATGCCGCGCAGGTGGCCAGCTCGGACGCAGTTCGAAAGGCAGTCGAACACGGCATGAAATCGGTCAGCGTGCTTATCAAGGGACCGGGGGCGGGCCGAGAGGCCGCTCTACGCTCCCTCCAAGCATCCGGCCTGCGCGTCACTATGATCCGCGACGTAAGCCCCATCCCACATAACGGATGCCGGCCGCCAAAGCGTCGTCGAGTTTGATTGCGGGAGCCAGGGAGGTTTTATCATTGGCCAGGTATTCTAAAAGTGTTTGCAGGCTTTGCCGGAGAGAGGGCATGAAACTCTACCTCAAAGGAGAGAGATGCTTCGGCGATAAATGCGCAGCCGAGCGCCGCAACTATCCGCCCGGCCAGCACGGCCAGGGCAGGGTCAAATTCAGCGAATATGGCATCCAGCTCCGTGAAAAACAGAAAACCAAGCGGGTCTACGGAATGGTGGAAAAACAATTTCACCTGACCTTCGATGAAGCGAACAGGCAGAAGGGCGTCACTGGGGAAAACCTGATATTGCTGCTCGAACGCAGGCTGGACAATATGGTTTATCGCATGGGCTTCGGATCGAGCCGCTCCCAATCCAGAATGCTCGTTTCCCATGGCCATATAACGGTCAACGGCAAACCCGTAGACATTCCGTCATATTTGACTCGCAAGGGCGATGCTATCTCCGTTCGGGAAAAAAGTCGCAAAACCCCGGTTATTCAGCAGAACCTGGCGGTGGCCGAGCGGAGGGGTTTTCCCCGCTGGATAAGCGTTGACGCCGCCAAGATGGAAGGCGTTGTGGCGGAATTGCCCGCAAGAGAAGAAATCACTATGCCCATTCAGGAACACCTGATCGTGGAGCTATATTCTAAATAAACCGCGTTCGGAGGGTACAATGCAAAGAGTCTGGAAAGACCTGATTCGCCCCAAGAAGCTGGAGGTGGATGCCGAAACCCTTACCGATCGGTACGGGAAGTTCGCAGGAGAACCATTCGAGCGCGGATTTGGCATCACTATCGGAAATGCGCTACGCCGCATTCTCCTCTCGAGCCTTCAGGGCGCCGCTATAGTGAGCGTTAAATTCGACCAGGTGCTACACGAATTCTCCACCATCCCCGGCGTCATGGAGGACGTGACGGAGATCGTTCTCAACCTCAAAGAGGTCCGCCTCAAGCTGGACGGCCAGGCCCCAAAAACCATTCGTATCGAGGCAAAAGGCCCCAGTGAGGTGCGCGCGGGCGACATTGCCCACGACGATTCTATATCAATTCTCAACCCCGAACTCCATATCGCAACACTGAGCGACGGCGCAACCATGAACGCCGAAATGACGATCAAGACCGGGAGGGGATACGTGCCCGCAGACCGAAACAAGGAAGAAGGCGTCCCCCTCAACACCATACCCATTGACTCAATCTTCTCCCCCGTGCGAAGGGTCAATTACGCCATCACAAACGCGCGCGTCGGACAGGTCACCGATTATGACAAGCTGACACTCGAAGTATGGACGGATGGCAGCGTAAAGCCGGATGACGCCGTAGCTTTTGCCGCCAAAATCCTCAAAGACCAGCTCTCGATATTCATCAACTTTGAGGAAGAGGCCGAGGAAGAGCGGGACGAACAGGTGATGAGCGAGCTGCTCGAAAAATTCCGCATACCCGTCGAGGAGCTGGATTTGAGCGTCCGAAGCGCCAACTGCCTTAAAAACGCCAACATCCGCACCATCGGAGACCTTGTCCAGAAGTCCGAGTCGGAAATGCTCAAAACCAAAAACTTCGGCCGGAAATCCCTGAATGAGATCAAGGAGTTGCTCGAGGAGATGGGCCTTAACCTCGGCATGAGACTGCCGCCGAGCGTTTTCCGGCAACTCGAATCAAAAAAGTAGGAATTCACACCGTAGGGGCAGACCCGCGTGTCTGCCCGCCGGGGCGCCGTTTCCCGCGCCCCTCCATCGGCTGAAAGGCTATCGGAATGAGACATCGTGTAAGAGGCCGCGGATTCGGGCGAAGCCCGACGCACCGCCGCGCAATGATCCGAAACATGGTCACCTCGCTGTTGGACATAGAGCGCATCGAAACAACGGACGCGAAGGCCAAGGAGATTCGCTCATTCGCAGAAAAGATCATCACGCTGGGCAAGCGCGGGGATTTGCACGCCCGGCGCCGCGCGCTGAGGTTTGTAAGGCGCCGCGACGTCGTCGCAAAAGTCTTCTCCGAGCTGGCCGAACGATACAGAGAGCGCCAGGGCGGATATACCCGCATCATAAAACTCGGCCACAGGGTCGGGGACAACGCCCAATTGAGCGTGCTCGAACTTATCCCGGCGCCACAAAAAGGCGCCGGAGGCAGGCGCACGCGCAGACTCCGCAAGCAGAAAGGCGAGGAGGCGTCCGCAGAGGCAGCTCCCGATAAAGCCGCCGAAACAGAGCAGGAAGCAGCGTCAAAAGAAGAAGCTAAAAAAGCGCCCGAAAAGAAAAAAACCGCCCCTAAAAAAGAGGTTCCAGGAAAAGGCAAGGCAAAACCAAAGAAAGAAGCCGCAGAAAAACCGGCCAAACCCAAAAAAGCCGCGCCAAAAGAAAAAGAAAAAACCGAAACCAAGAAGGCGGCTCCAAAGAAAAAAGCCGAAAAACCAGCCCCGAAAACAACAAAGGGCAAATCAACAAAGTCTGAAAAGTAAAATCATAATGTCTTCAATAAACGGTGGAGGCCAAAAACTTCCACCGTTTTTCTTTTTCCGGGATAAATTGTAGAAATTGCATCCTCGGCGCATTTTAGTTATCTTTATCTTAACGATGACTCTTGATCTTAAGACTCAAACTGTCCTTAATGAATTGAAGCCGCGCCTAGAATCGTTATACGGAGACCGGCTGACGCGGCTAGTTCTGTTCGGCTCAAGGGCGCGGGGTGACGCTGATCCTGATTCAGACATAGACGTGCTGGTAGTGCTTCGTGGACCGACTAATACCGGAGAAGAGATCAACAGAACAGGTGGCATAACCCAAGAATTATCCTTGAGCTTCGACACCGTAATTTGCCCGTTTTTTATGGACGAATACCGGTTTCTGCACCGCAATGGCCCGCTTCTAAGAAATATCCGAAGAGAAGGAATACCGTTGTGACGGAAGACCAAAAGGAGCTTCTTGAAGAAGCGCGGGATAGCATCAAGGTCGCCAAGATAATATTAAAGGAGGGATTTCCCGGTTTCGCAGCCTCTCGTGCATATTATGCGATGTTTTATGTCGCCGAGGCATTTCTCGAAGGTGAGGAAATGGCCTTTTCCAAACACATGGCGGTTATCTCCGCTTTCGGTCAACATTTTGCAAAAACCGGAAAAGTTCCACCGGAATTCCACCGTTACCTCCTTGATGCCTATGAACTAAGATATGCGGGCGATTATGGCCCTCGTAATGCTGTTTCCAATGAACAAGCCAAAGAACAGATTTCCCATGCCGAAAATATTTCCCGGTTGGCAGAGCGGCTAATAGGGCCAATCTCATCTGAAAAATAGCAAGGAAAAACCACAATGAAAATTTTGTCTCCTTTTTTTATATGAACGATAAAAACGATATTAAGAAGCGATTGAAAGATCTAAGAGAACTCATCCATTACCATAACCATCGCTATCACACGCTGGATGATCCCGAAATTTCGGATGCGCAGTTCGATAAGCTCTTCAATGAACTGAAACGCCTCGAGGAAGAGCATCCCGACCTTGTTGCGCCGGATTCACCAACCCAGAGGGTCGGCGGAGCGCCGCTGTCGAAGTTCAATACCTACCGTCATCACATTCCGATGCTTGGCCTCGATAACGTGGATGATGCGGAGTCTTTCATGGAGTTCCACGAGAGGGTGGTGCGGGGACTTGATGGGGCGGCGGTTGAATATACGGCGGAGCCGAAATTCGACGGGCTGAGTGTCGAGTTGGTCTATGAAAACGGGGTCCTCCTGGCGGGCAGCACGCGCGGAGACGGGGAGACAGGCGAGGACGTCACCGCGAACGTAAAGACAATAAGAACGGTTCCGCTGCGGCTTTTGCCAGGCGCAGGCTGGCCTGAAATTGTCGAGGCTCGCGGAGAGGTATTACTAAATATCGCCAATTTTGAGAAGTTAAATGATGAACAAATTGAGGCAGGGGCGAAGGCGTTCGCCAATCCAAGAAACGCCGCGGCAGGAAGCTTGCGCCAGCTTGATCCGCGCATTGCCACTTCCCGGCCTCTCGAGATATTCTGCTGGGGTGTGGGCAGGATGTCGAACGGCGTCTCCACCCAGGCCGACCTGCTGAAAGCCTACAAGAAATGGGGATTGAGGGTGTCCGATATGTGGAGGCTGTGTAAGGGGCCGGGGGCGGTGATTGATTATTACCGCGATATTCTCGATAAGCGGGAAAAGTTTCCTTACGAGATGGATGGGGTAGTGGTCAAGGTCAATCGGTTCGATCAGCAGGGGTCGCTTGGCATCCGGAGTCGCAGCCCGCGTTGGGCGACCGCGTTTAAATTTCCGCCGCGGGAGGAGATTACCCGCATCGTTGATATCGAGGCCCAGGTGGGCCGGACCGGGACGCTTACGCCGGTGGCGCGTCTCGAGCCGGTGCGGGTAAGCGGCGTCACTGTGCAAAACGCCACACTACACAATCAGGACGAGGTGGACCGGAAGGACGCGCGCATCGGCGACTGGGTGGTGGTGAGGCGCGCGGGGGACGTGATACCAGAGGTTGTCAAAGTACTCGATGACAGGAGGACGGGAAAGGAAAAGAAATACCGGATTCCCGACACTTGCCCAGCATGCGGGTCGAACGTCGTCAGGGAAGAGGGAGAGGCGGCGCACCGCTGCGTGAACCTGTCGTGCCCGGCTCAGCTTGTGGAGCGGATAATTCATTTTGCGTCGCGTCACGCCATGAACATCGAGGGCCTCGGCGACAAGCACGTGAAGCAGATGTTTGAAAAGGGCCTGGTGAAAGCCCCCGCCGATATTTATTCGTTGACAAAAGAACAAATTGCCGCGCTGGAGCGCATGGCCGATAAAAGCGCGCAAAATCTGCTCGATTCCGTGAACGGGAGCAAGAAAACGACGCTGTCGCGCTTCCTCTTTGCGCTCGGCATCCGCCACGTGGGAGAGCACGTTGCCAAGGTGCTCGCGGGCGCGTTCGACTCCCTCGACGCCATAATGAACATAAGTGAGGACGATCTCCAGAAAGTGCATGAGATAGGCCCGGAGGCGGCAAAAAGCATCCGAGACTTCTTCGACCAGCCGGCAAATCGAGCTGCGGTCGAACGGCTGCTGGACGCCGGTAGATCG
>Ga0209777_10002813_pt1 | contig 22313 bp, 30 predicted proteins | sample FrelakmetHBP12HB_FD_187147 | JGI IMG/M metagenome (GOLD analysis project Ga0209777, IMG submission 187147) | Freshwater lake sediment microbial communities from the University of Notre Dame, USA, for methane emissions studies -HBP12 HB (SPAdes)... | ecosystem: Environmental > Aquatic >...
CCAGCGAGGAGCGCCAGCGCAGCGATTGCGTGCCAGAACGTCACAGCAGACCTCCCACCCCGAGCGCCGCCGCCTAACGAATCCGCGCATCAATTGCAGAGCGCGCCAACCCCGTCCCGCCAGGCGCACACCTGAACCGCGTTGCCGCTGCTAAGGTAGGACTGAGACGGGACCGCGCAAGGCACACCGTGGGAAGTGCGCGCTCTGTCAATTGCATGCGCTAGTTAGGCCGCATGCGCGATGCCTGCGCTACCGCACGGTGATGGGCTGTGCGGGAGATGGGCTCCGGAGCCCGTCGCTGTAGGCGAGTCCCGCACGAACCTGGTAGACGCCCAGCGCGGTCGGTGTGCGCCAAGCGAAGACGACGGAATCAGTCTCGCCCGGAGCGAGGACGTTGCTGTCCTTGAGCTCACAGGTGAAGACGAGGCCAGCGTAGAGCGAGGTGCTCGCGCCGCCCGGGGCGGCGGCGTAGAACTCGATCCCAGGCGTGCACCCGTAGCCGGCAAGGATGGTGTCTGCCGTGGGATTGAAGGCGATGCCCAGCAGGTGGACGGTGTCGCCTGCCGCTACGTTGGTGGGCGTAGCCATGAGCGTCACGACGGCGCGATCGCGCGGCGCGGTGGCCGAGCGACAGGCCACGAGGGCCCCGGCGGCTGACACGGCCGTGGCAAGCGCGAAGAGTCTGCGATGCGAGTAGCGCATGCGACCTAACGAATCCGCGCATCAATTGCAGAGCGCGCCCACCAGATCCGACCACGCGCACTCCTGAACAGCGTCTAGGCCGCTAAGGTAGGACGGACGCCGGACCGCGCAAGGCGCGCCGCCGGGGGTGCGCGCTCTGGCAGCTGCATGCGCTAGTTAGACAGCGCTCACTGCGGCGCACTCCAATTGCGCCGGAAGTTGTCGCCGAGGTCGAAGATGAAGTCCTTGACGCGCACTACCTTGCCGCGCTCGATACTGACGACCGTTACGCCGCTGTTCTGACCGACACGTCCCTCTCGGTTGGTGAGCGCGAGATTCCAGTGCACCGCGACCACGTTTGTGCCGGTAAGGTCGGAGAGGTTGCGGACGCAGAGGTCTTGAATGTCGAAGCGGATGCTCGGGAACTGCTCGAAGAACCGGCGGAACCAGCCTTCGACTGCGCTCTTGCCGGTGAAGGTCCCGCTCTCGGGTATCTCGCCGGGATAGACGAACACCCCATCGTCCCGCCAACTGGACATGAACTGCGGCAGGTCATGACGGTCCAACGCCGCGAACGCGCCAGCCACTGCTCTCCTCGCCAGAAGCGCCCCGATCATACGGCCCTCCTTTCGGGGTCTGTGTCCCGATCGCCGTCAATCGCCAGCGCGGGCGAACCGCCTGGGGCGGCCGTGCGCTGCCTAACGACTCCGCGCATCAATTGCAGAGCGCGCCAACCGACTCCCACCAGGCGCACTCCTGGGTCACCGATTCGCCGCAAAGGTAGGACGGACGCCGCCATCCGCCAAGCGCACCGCCGGGCGTGCGCGCTCTGTCAATTGCATGCGCTAGTTAGGCAGCGCGTCCACGCGGGCAGCTCGAACGGCCCAGTCGGCTCGCCGGCAGTCCCTGACCGCGCGGCAGCGCTCTACTTCGCCGCCTTGCCCTTCACGTACCCCGCCACGCCGCCAACGGCACCGCCACCCGCAAAACCGAGCGCAGCCTTGAGGAGCGTGTCGAAGACGTCCCAGATGCGAGTCCGCATCTGCTGATCGTTCGAAAAGACGAACATCACGGCGACCGCGGCAACCAGTATCCCGAACACCGCCACCGCTGGCCACGTCCAGTCTTTCATTGCAGCACCTCGTCGTTCGAGGGAGATACGACGCCTGTGGTGCGTTGGCCGCAACACGAAGATCGTTCGCCGCGCCGCCTAACGACTCTGCGCATCAGCTGCAGGGCGCGCCAACCGAGTCCCACCAGGCGCCCTCCTGAACAGCCGTTTCGCCGCTAAGGTAGGACCGACGCGGGACCGCGCAAGGCGCGCCGCGGGTAGTGCGCGCTCTGCCAGCTGCATGCGCTAGTTAGACCGCATTCCGTCCTGGGGCCGGTCGAGTCGCCTCAGTTCGGCGGGCTCACGGACGTCTTGGCAGCCGTGCTTGGTGTGCTGCTTCATGATCTGATCCAACTCGGCGATGAGCGCGCTCGCGCCAGTGTTCTGCCAGCGAAACAACTGGGCATCCGCGTAGCCAGTCAGGATGCGGCTGAAGAACTCCAGCAAGTGAGCCGTAAGATGTGCGTCGATTGCGTGCGCGTTGGCGTCGATCTTCAGCCGGGAGCGGTTGATCTCGAGGGAACCGCGAGTGGCTCCCGTGCGGGAATCGCTCTCGCGAACGCGAAGGTAGAGATCCCAGAGCGTCAACTGGTACGACGAGTGAGAGTAACGATTGAACTCGTTCCTGAGGCCACGGCGGTAATCCGCTAGCGTGGTGCCGGGGGACAGGAATGGACCCTCGACTGTCGGGTTCCCAAGGTGGTCGACCAGCATCTTCGCAGCGTCGCTGGGCTTCAGGTCGTCCTTCTGCCAACGAGCTGCGGCCCCGGGGACTTGGACAACCGCCGAGAAGACGTCGAGAGCATCTTCAAGCGATCGGAGGAGCACGACTGCGACGGAGTGATAGCCCAGTACATTGAGATTGCCGCAAGACTCCAGCAGTCGAAGTAGGTGGTTGGCAGCCAGAAGGCCGCAGCTCTTCGCCTCTTGCCCCGGAATGCCCGGCGATGGGTCGGTCTGGAGAAACGCGTCAATCCAGTCGACGGAGCGCACCACTGGACTGTTCGGACCGACCACATCTTGTAGCGGCTGTGAACGATGAACGTGCCTGCGCCGTCTCTTCACGGGCGAATGAAGTCCTCCCTGAGGAATGCGGCCTAACGGATCCGCGCATCAATTGCAGAGCGCGCCAACCGCGACCGACCAGGCGCACTCCTGAACAGCGTCGTGGCCGCTAACGTAGGACTGACGCGGGACCGCGCAAGGCGCACCGCCGGGCGTGCGCGCTCTGTCAATTGCATGCGCTAGTTAGACGGCCCACGGGCGGGACCATGGCGGCCACCCGCGGTTCGGAGCGACCTACCTCTTTCGGATCGACTCCGAAGGTTGACACTGACTTGCGGGCACCCATGGGACTTCGGTCGGGATGTCCCAGTAGAGATCCACCACGGTGCCGGCAGAGTCGAGAGCGACGGCGAGGAAGAGCGTGAGGGACTCATTGGGTACAATCCAGCTCATGACCCGCTCGCGGTGCAGCAAGCCATCCCTGCTCGGGCGTCCGAGCTGGCGGAGGAGGGTCGAGTCGGCAGTTTGGCACAAGACGATGGATCGCGCCGCGTCTCGGAGCTGCGCCCGCGTGATAGGTGGCTGCTGGGCCACGGGTGGATTGGCTCGGTGACACGAGGCGAGGGCTAGCGTGACCCCGACGGCTGCGAGCGAGGCACATCGCCACATGGTGGCTTCCTCTGCGTGAAGGTCTGTAGTGGTGCCTGTGGGCCGCCTAACGGACTCGCGCATCAGCTGCAGCGCGCAAACAGGAACCTGCTAACCACATCCTCTGGGTAACGCCTTGCATGGCGAACAGCAAACCGGTGCGCGCTGCCAGCTGCATGCGCTAGTTAGGCGGCGCTGAGATCACTGCCGCCGCGAGCCCCAGGCTAGGGTGAGGTGCGGGAGGAGGTCGGCCTGAATCCCGCGCTCATAGTGTTGATTGAAGTCGTCGTGCACGTCCATGTAGTAGAGGAGCGTCGTGACACCGAGGGTGGCAGTCAACCAGTGACCGATGTGCAGGTCGGAACCCACCCCAAGCGCAACTGCCACGGGGTTCAATCCCTGTAGGGCGGGCCAGCCATATGCTTCCCCTCCATGCCGCACCATGCCCGCCCCCGCGCTCAGCACTACCGTGGGGCTGCTCCGCAGCGGACGATAGGCCACCTGAGCAGTCAGGGTCACGACCGTAGCGTCTTTGGGCGAAGTGACAAGGCCGGCCGGGGTGTAAACCCCTCCGCCGAATCGGCTAGTAGCCACAGCAGCTTGGACTTGGATGCCAACTCGCGGGTTCAGCCAGAACCGCCCTTGGGCGCCCCACGCCAGTCCGCCCAGATCGCTCGGCTTGATCGGGAGAGCGGTCGAACCGTAGTCGCCGGCACGGAAGCTGCCCAGCGGGGCGTACGCAGCCACAAACGGCCCAAGCTCAACGCTCGCTTGCGCCGCGGCGGTGGCGGGAGCAGCGATAGCCGCGACGACGAAGAACAACACCGATTGACGCCGATGCACGCGCATGGATCACCTCTGCGTCAGAAGCGCCGCCTAACGACTCTGCGTTTCAGCTGCGGCGGGGCCGCCGACCACAGCCGCTGAGGTGCCTGCGAACGGCGGCCGGCACGACGCCCCTCTGACAAGCCGCAGTTGCCCTACCACTGCATGGCGGCAACCGCCGAGGCCCTTCCGGCGGGACCCGCTGTCAGCTGCAAACGCTAGTTAGACAGAGGCGGCGCACCGTCGCTGAGGAAACAGTCCCCTCCCGGGAGCTTCGCCTCCGGCCAGCAACCTCGGGGCAGGCGCTGCTCCAGGCAGCCTCGCAGCAGCTTGGCGACCTGGTCGCCGCGCGGCGTCTCTGCCGCAGTAGCCGGCTTGGCGGCCACGAGCCGCGCGGCCCCGCGGCGGTCACGCTCACCCAACGATCGTCTTGGTGTTCTCACGGAGCCATTACGCCTCTGCCTAACGAATCCGCGCATCAATTGCAGAGCGCGCCCACCGGATCCGCCCAGGCGCACTCCTGAACCGCGTTGTTGCCGCTAAGGTAGGACCGACGCGGGACCGCGCAAGGCGCCAAGTGGGAAGTGCGCGCTCTGCCAATTGCATGCGCTAGTTAGGCCGCGTTAGACAGTGAGTCCGCAGCAGCGACGAGCGCGGCCACTTCAACGGCGGTGAAAGGTGTCTGGTCGCGCACCGGTACCAGTGCGCTGGTGAATGCAGCAAGAGCGCCGGTTTCGGCGAATCGGCTCAAGTGAGACTCAAGCACAGCAAGAAGAAGCTGAGCAAATCGCCATTGTGACCCAAAGGTCGCCTGCATTGCCATCCAGGTGTCTACCCCGCGGCGTGCCCGAACGCGATGGGCCACCCAATCTTGGCGGAGTCTGTGGGCGAAGGCTAGGATGGGATCCGTGGGGGAGCGCTTCCGACTAGCGCCATCAAAGAGAGACTCACCAAACTGTGAAGTCATGGCGCGATCCAGGAGCTCCAACGCCTCATCTGAGCGCAAGAGCAGTCTCTCGAAGACATGCTCCTCCGCTCGTTGAAACGTGAATCTGATGATCGGGTTCCTGCTCTGTAAGCCAGCGCCGGACTGTGAGAGCACTTCCGCAAGCTGAGATGCTTGGTGCAGGGAGGGCATCTCGACGAGCAGTGCGTGCAGCAACTTCAGGTCACAGACCTTCAGTGGCTCCGACTTCCTGCGCTTCTGACGCATGGGTGATTGAGGTCCCGAGGAGTTAGGGGACGAGATCGAGATGGGGGCGCAATTTGAGCCACTCATCGCGCGCTGGGCCGAGAATCTTGACGCCGCCAGTCTCGGAGGCTTGCGATAGGAGCAGGAGGAGGTACCGAAGGCGCTCCTTAGGCCAGAGCGGTTGGGAGCTGGTTTCGAGCCAGTGTTTGCAGGCGTAGAGTAGGTCCACGAAGCAGCTGGCCCACTCGCTGCTGGTCATGCGCAGGCATACGACAGGGTCGTCAGAGTCATCGTCGACGAAGAGGAAGGGATCGTGGCGCCCGGCCGGCAGAGTGTCAGCCTCGGCAACGGCTCTCTGGCGTGCCTCGTACTCCTCGTGAATCGCAATGAACCTCTTCTTGAAGTCGGCACCTCTTGGAGGATTGTCGCCGAGCCCAATCTCGCCAAGCGCTTGGTCCCGATCGACCTCGAGGAATCGCTGCTCGCGTTCCTTGATCAGGCGTATGAGATCATGGTCGGGCAATGCCATAGTGCCTCGCTGGCGTGACGCGGCCTAACGGACTCGCGCATCAACTGCAGCGCGCAAACGGGAACTCACCAGCCACTCCTCTTGGGTAACGCTTGGCCAGTCACGCTGCAAGCCGCCGCGCGCTGCCAGTTGCATGCGCTAGTTAGGCGCCACGGTCACGCGCGGGCCCGGCTGGCGCCAATAGGCGAGGGTCAATACGACGATGGCGACATTCATGACAAGGCCAAGCGAGAACCTGACATGAGCGAACAGGAGGATCAGTATCGCCTGCAGTCCCGAAGATCCGACGGCGAGCCAGGCAAGCTGACTGCGACGCCAAATGCCGACGGCACCGACACAGAGGAACAAGGAGAGCAGGATGAAGACGGCCATCCAGAAGAACGGCGCCCCGGCAACGACTCGAGTCCAGGCGAAGAGAACACCATTGACGACCTGGATCAGGCCCCACGCGAACGCGAGCACAGACGCCAACTTCAACTGAAGGGGGATCAGCAGTGGGCGGCTGAGAGGCTCACTTGTCACGTGGCGCCATCACTATGGAGGTTGTACACGGGTCGTGACCGTGTGCGCCTAACGGATTTGCGCATCAATTGCAGAGCGCGCCAACCCGATCCCGCCAAGCGCACTCCTGAACCGCGTTGTCGTCGCTAAGGTAGGACTGGCCCGGCAATCTGCCAAGCGCACCGCCGGGCGTGCGCGCTCTGTCAATTGCATGCGCTAGTTAGGCACCACCGCGCGCAGGTGGCCGCGAGTGGTGTCCAGAGAGTCCGTCGGCCACCCAAAGGTCGGACCACTGCGTGTGTAGGTAACCAGGCCATTTCGGGTGACGGTGCGGAACACGACGGTCACGGAGCGAAGTCGGGACGAGTCTCGGAGACTGAAGTACGCAACTGACGCCAAGCGCCAAGCCAAGTTGCGCAGAGAGTCGGCGCGCAGCACTGGCACCGTGTCCACAGTGACCGTCAGGTAGGATCCGTTGTTCAGATTGACGTAGAAGCGTGCAGGGCTCACTCGCTGAACGGCTCGGGCGACCGCCTCGAGGTCCTTGAGGATCGGCTTGTCGCCGACCGATGCGATGGCCCCCCAGAGAACGGCGAGTGCGACGACGACGAGAACCGCGTACACGCAGCCTTGCCTCGGTCGGGGCGAGTCCTCCGTCAATCGGCCTGTCCGAATCCGCCACTTCGTGTGGAGGTACCAGGGCAGCGAAATGGGCCACACCAGGAAGGTCGCGAGGAAGGCCCCGGCCGGATGGAGCGGGAAGCGTGAGGGGTATCGGCTGAGCCGGCCACGCCAGGCGTCTGCGGCGACGATCAGCGCGATGACTGGCGTGATGAACCACCAGAGTTCCCGATGCAAGGTGGCCGTGCCGTACATGACGAGTGCGGCGAGCACAAGCGAAAGCGGGATGCCTAGGGCTGCGTGCATGCGGACTCGCGTGGTGGTGCCTAACGGACTCGCGCATCAGCTGCAGCGCGCAAACGGGAACCCTCCAGCCACACCCTCTGGGTAACGCTCGGCCAGGCACGCCGCAAGCCAGCGCGCGCTGGCAGCTGCATGCGCTAGTTAGGCCGCGCCCGGGTCAGGTGCCGAACCGCACCACGCGGAGCAGGTGGGGCGTGGGCCCCTCAAGGAACATCGAATACGTCTGGTAGATGTTCCTACTGATGGCGGCACGTCCTTGGGCCGGGTTCGGCCCGTAGATGTTTGCTGTGGTGGCGGGATGCCCTTCTTGTTGCTGCATGCCTTGGAACTCCCATTGCTCGACGATCCCGGAGTCCGTCTCAAAGGCCCGGACCCTGACGGGCCACTTCAGGCCAACCAGGTCGCACACAAGACTGCCGCGATCGCTGTCAACCGGAAACCGAGACGAGAGCGCATAGCCATTCCTGACAGCTGCCAGGGCAGGCCCAACCACGGCGTCCTCGCATTGGTAACGCGTGCGCAGGACCTCCGGCCATCGGGTGTTGAACGCACCGTCTTTGATTGGTCGCATGTCGAAGACAGGCCGCGCGCTTGCGCAGGCGGCCAAGGACGCGAGCCACAGCAACCGCAGGAGGAGACGGCCTGGCTTCCTCATCGTGTCCTCCCTCGACGTGACGCCACAACGGCGTCGGCCTAACGGACTCGCGCATCAGCTGCAGCGCGCAAACAGGGACCTACCAACCCCACCCACTGGGTAACGCTCGGCCAGTCACGCCGCAAGCACGCGCGCGCTGGCAGCTGCATGCGCTAGTTAGGCAACGCTCGGAACAAAGCGGGTCGCAAAGGTGCGTATGGATCCGATGCTGAGGTGAAACGAGGTGCAGGCCGCCTTGAGGGAGCCAGACATCACGACTGCGATTCGGCTCTCGCAGTCCGGGAGAAAGGACGCCGGCTTCTGGAGGTAGGTTAGGCGCTCTCGCTCCGGGTGCGAAGGGGTCGGATCGACGCGTTCGCCCTTGTCGTAGGACACGCAGCCGGAGTCCAGACGGAACACTTCGCGACTATCGGGATCCCGATAGCGAGCTAGCTCTAATTCGATAGCCTCAAAGAACTTCCGGGTGTCCTCGACCAGGACGACATAAGGCCTCGTCCTCGTCAGGTGGGCCCACTCCACCTCGGTTCTGGACATGCAGAGGACGTAGACGGGGTTGAACAATTCGCCACTGTAGTTGACGGGGGTCGCGTTGACACCAGTCACCGTCAACCGCGCCTCGCCCTCCGTGGGATCGGCATGCTCTCGAAGCTCCAGTGCACGGTAGTAGTAACGCTCCATCAATCGGAGGTGGCCATCCAGGAACGCCTCCGCAAAGCGGAGCTCGTCGAAGGCACGATACAGCTGCGGTGGCAACTCGTAGTGGACGATCAGTTGGAATCTCCAGCGTTGCCTAACGACTTCGCGCATCAATTGCAGAGCGCGCCCAGCCGATCTCGCCAGGCACACTCCTGAACTGCGTTGACGCTGCTAAGGTAGGACCGACGCAGGACCGCGCAAGGCACTGTGCGGGCCGGCGCGCTCTGTCAATTGCATGCGCTAGTTAGACGGCACAGGCGCATACTACAATTGCGGCCTCAGGGCCTCCCAGTGTTCTCGCAAAGCGTCCCGATATGCTGTCAGGTCCTCCTCGGATACGAACAGATCGGTCCCGCCCAGAGGAGTCTCGGTAGCTCGAGCTAGAACGTGCTTCTCGAGAGAGGAACCCCGAAGGATCGGAGCAACGAAGAGATCGGGTCTGCGCTCGCGCAACTGTTTCGCGGCCCCTCCGTCTGCGTGCTTGACGGTGTTTGCCACGAGGCGCAGTTCCTCGATTGTCTGCCAGCCCGGCAGTGTGTCAAACCGCGGCGTGACTCTCCGATTCTCAGCTAGAATCTCAGTGAGCTTGTCCCGGTGCTGTTCATATAGATGGTAGAGGCCGACGGCGAGCAGATTCAGCATGGACTGGCGAAGGTCGGCCAACATGCTGTAGTAGGATGCCCCCTGGTTCACGGCCTCGTCCGCGAAGTCGCCTGGGTCCCCGACGCCAGCGTACGACTCGAACATCTTATTGGCGTAGTCGTCGGCCTCGTCTGCGATATTCGCAAACGCACCCATGACGCGCGCTAGGCCGTTGACGGCGAAGGCGTCGAGCTGCGCCAGCACATAGTGTTGAAGATACGAGGACGGATTCACGCTGCGCCTGTGCCGCCTAACGGACTCGCGCATCAGCTGCAGCGCGCGCCAACCGAGTCCCACCAGGCGCCCTCCTGAACAGCCGTTTCGCCGCTAAGGTAGGACCGACGCGGGACCGCGCAAGGCGGGCCGTCGGTGGTGCGCGCCCTGGCAGCTGCATGCGCTAGTTAGACCGCGCGCGGCGTCGGACTACTTGTCGCGTGTGCGATCACAGTATGAGCAGCGGTAGACGGATCTGCCGACAAACCAATCCGAATGTCCGCAGGAGCACTCCGGGCCGTTCAAGATGTACGCTTGCAGTATGGCCTCACGCGTACGATCACAATACGAACACCGGACGATCTCGTTCCCTACGAACCAATCCTGATGGCCGCAGGAGCATTCCGGGCCCCCAACAATGAACCCTCGGTGGCCAGCCTCTCGAGTGCGACTGCAATTCGAGCACACCCACCCCGAGTCGCCCTTCGCAAGCCAGTCTCGGTGCCCGCATGAGCATTCAGGTCCGTTCTTGATGAAGCCGGCGGTGACCGTTGTGAAGGAGAGGAGCCCTTGCATGCGACCCTCCGAGTGTAAGGCAATGCACTCCCAAGTGGGGGGACAGCGCCGCGTGGCGGCCTGCTACGCATAACAGGCTCGGCGAGACGGTCAGTGCGTAGCGCGCGGCCTAACGGACTCGCGCATCAGCTGCAGCGCGCAAACAGGAACCTGCTAACCACACCCTCTGGGTAACGCCTTGCATGGCGAACAGCAAACCGGTGCGCGCTGGCAGCTGCATGCGCTAGTTAGACGGCGTCGTCATGGCTGAGCGCGAAGCGCGAGCCCGAGTGCCACGAGGGCTACCGCCAAGGCGATCACGGCGAGCAGGAGGGCAAGTCTGCCCTGCCGCCCCGCGGGCGAAGCGGGCACCGCGATGGCTGGAGGCGGGCTGAAGCCCAGCGGCCATCCGTCCGGAGCCACTGCAGGGCCGTCTTTGGCACGGAGGCGCAGTGCTGTTGCGCGCGCCTGGTCCAGGGTAACGCCCGATTCCGCCAGCGCGCCCACCACCACCTTTGACTTGCTTCGGAGCAGCCCGAGAAGAAGATGCTCCGTGCCGACGTACGAGTACCCCAGGGCGCTCGCCTCGGCCATGGCGCATTCCAGCACGTTCTTGGCCTGAGAAGTGTAAGGGAGGTCGGGGCCGATGTGGACGCGCGGGTCGCCCGGGCTGAGTGCGGCCTCAAGTCGGGCGCGCACCACATCAGGCTCCGCCTTGAGATCTCTCAGGACCGCAGCCGCGACGCTTTGGCCCTCGCGGAGCAATCCCAGCAGGATATGCTCCGCGCCCACATACTCGTGGTGCAGGCGCTGAGACTCAGCGTGCGCGTACTGCAGGACCTTCCTTACACGATCGGTGAAGTTGTAGCCAATCATCGGCCGTGGCTCCGACGACGCCGTCTAACGACTTCGCGCATCAGCTGCAGAGCGCGCCAACCGGACTTGGCCGGGCGCACTCCTGTACGGCGTCTTGGCCGCTAAGGTGGGACGGACACCCCAATCCGCCAAGCGCGCCGCTGGTCATGCGCGCTCTGTCAGCTGCATGCGCTAGTTAGGCAGCAGCCGGTGAACAAGTCGACGGCGCAGCTCGAGTCGTCGGCCACAGCGGCCGGGATCCAGCGCGGAGCCGCTGCCGCCGTACATGCTCAGAAGAGGAACCCGCCCGTGACCGTGATGGGCGATGCGTGAGGGTAGAACCGACTGTAGCCGAGGCTGAGCGCGAGCCGCAGCTCGACGAAGGGCTCGATTCTGCCCTGCGGCTGGAATCTCGTCCCGCCGATTACATCCAGGTGAAGGGTGGTGGGCTTGTAGGTCACGGGGTAGTGGACTATGCCGAGCCCAGCCCCAGCGTAGGGGTCGACCTTCGTGCCGGGTCGTTGAAACCGATATGCTGCGGCAACGCTCAGGTCCAGGGCATTGTCTCTGAGGGCCCGGAAGAAACAATCGAAGGAGCCGATGAGATCGATGTGCTTCACCGTAGGCACCCATTCGCGGACGCCTATGCCGAGGCTGTAGTCGTCATTGGAGAAGTCCAGCTGGGTACCGAACCTGCCCTGGGCCTTCGCGGGACCAGCGACGGCCGCCGCGAGTACTGCGAGGCCGACTGCCACCAGAACGCTGCGGCGACTCGGCACAGCTCCGTGGAGGTGCACAGAGACTCCTGGGCTACGAGGCGCAAGCACTTCGGGAGCGCCCGTCACGCGCGCATCAAGCGGTCTCGCCCGGAAGATCTTGAGAGCACGAGCCGCGCCCCGTACGCGACGAACGCGATCGCTGCTGCCTAACGAATCCGCGCATCAATTGCAGAGTGCGCCCACCGGATCCGACCAGGCGCACTCCTGAACCGCGTTGTCGCCGCTAAGGTAGGACCGACACGGGACCGCGCAAGGCGCGCCGCGGGTCTTGCGCGCTCTGTCAATTGCATGCGCTAGTTAGACAGCGGGAGGCTCACCGGAGCCAGCAGGGCGCAGCTTCATGGCTGCGGTCCAGACGACCTCTGCGAAGCGGTCGAGGTCGCCTTGGGTAATGGTCCTGAACTCGCCGACTTGCAGGGAGTTGTACCGGACATTCTGGGCGTAGCGTTCCGACACAACGCCTCGATGGTGTACTCTGATATGCCGAGTCTCATCGAGCTCGGTAAGCGTGTCCGCAATCCCGGAGTCCAGAGGCGCACGCCTCCGCACTGAAGTGACGAATCGATCAATCGCTTTCGGAAGCGGCATTCGCGGAATCGTGACGCCGCACGCACTACAGTATGCCTCGAGCGCCGAATGCAGCCCTATCACTGCGAGGCCCCTGACGGCTTGCTGGAAATCGAGTGGCTGCGCTTGGAAGCTCGGGAAGAGCTGCTCCTCTAGGAGATAGGCGTCGTCCTCGTTAATGAACGTCGCGTCGCGTCGTACCGGGCTGTGGAGAATCGCAGCCCCGTCGTAGGTCGGGTCATCCTCGGCGAGCCCCTCTCCGGCACATATGGCTTCGTTGATTCTGTCCCTGAGATCCTGCACGTAGCTCGGGGCGACCTCGTCCAGTTCGCTGAGGAGCCATACGAACAGGCGTGCGCCGGCGTAAGTGGCGCGGAACTCGTTCCACTCCTTCTCGCCAGGTCCGCCCTGGTCGCGGTAGTCGGTGCGCAAAGCCATGTTCGGCCTCCCGCTGCCTAACGACTCTGCGCATCAGCTGCAGGGCGCGCCAACCGAGTCCGACCAGGCGCACTCCTGAATCGCGCTTTGGCCGCTAAGGTAGGACGGACACCCCAATCCGCCAAGCGCGCCGCCGGTCGGCGCGCCCTGCCAGCTGCATGCGCTAGTTAGGCACCGCTGCCGAGCTAGGGCCCGACGTAGAAGGACGGTGAGACCCGGTTCGCCTCATCCCAGAGGTACGCGTCGTTCGGGGCGCGGTACAAGGCGAAGATGAAGCGATACCAGCCAGCTTGCGGAATCAGGTCGTTCGTGAGTCGGTAGCGCGCGACGATGGAGTCGCCGCGAGCGAGGCTAGAGAAAGGCGGCCAGTCGTCGATGCACCCGCCATCCGTGCGCCAGGCGGTACGGCGCCAGCCGTTCCGATAGTACTGGAGGCCTTCTAGGGGGCACCTCCAGTAGACGGCGGCACCATCGGGATTCGTGATGCTGTACCTGACCGTTGAGTCTGAGGTCCACGACAGCTGCGTGGCGCTCACGGTGACCACGGGCCCGGGGTGGGTCGCCGTGGCATCGGGTGGCGGCGTCAGGTCGACGGCGCAGCCAACGACCGTGCCCAGCACCGTCGGCGAGACGGCGCGCGCCAAGGAGGTCAGGGAGAAGGTGTGACGATGCATGTGCAGCGTGTGCCTAACGGACTCGCGCATCAGCTGCAGCGCGCAAACAGGAACTCACCAACCACACCCACCGGGTAACGCTCGGCCAGCGACGCCGCAAGCCCGCGCGCGCTGGCAGCTGCATGCGCTAGTTAGACGGTGCGCGCGCCCTGAGGCTGAGGTGCCCCCGTGTCCGCTTCTCGGAATTCGCGGGAGGCATCCCGCAGTAGCTTGAGCACGAATAGACGTCCCAACACGTAGCCCGCAGTAGGAACTGGGAGTCCGCCGAGCGCGAGTAGCGCGTGCCGCAGTCCAGGCTCGCCGAGCAGGAAGCTGCCACCGATCAGGTACGCCACGAAGAGGAGGCCCCACCAGTGGCTGATGCGAGCGTCCACTTCCACGAGAATGGCGTCGTTCCCGACCGAAACAACGACGGTTCCTCCACGGAGCAGGGTGTAGAGTCCCGCGCCCCCGCTGAGGCTGACAACGTAGCCGGAGAACGCGAGTTCGTTGGGCGTGGGTTCAGTGACGTCGGCACCGGCGAGGCGCAGCTTGGTGCGGAACCACCCGACGACTCCGGGAGCCGTCGCGGCCGGCGAGCGCGATGGGATGGAGAGCTCTGACGAGAAGCTGAACGGGAACGCCATCCGAGGTCTCCCGCGCACCGCCTAACGACTCCGCGCATCAATTGCAGAGCGCGCCCACCGGAGTTCTCCAGGCGCACTCCTGAACCGCGTTGTCGCCGCTAAGGTAGGACCGACGCGGGACCGCGCAAGGCGCGCTGCGGCAGGTGCGCGCTCTGGCAGTTGCATGCGCTAGTTAGGCCGCAGGCAGCGCGCCCGCTGGGAGAATCAGGCCGAGAAGAAACGCCGTGTCGAGAAGCGGTCGTTCGGGCGCCGGTACGATATCAGGCTGAACGTGCATCACATCGTTGCGCCAGTTGACGACTTGCCAGAAGCGCTCACGCTGAGCGTCATCGAAGATCGGATTGGTGCTCTCGGCCTTCATCCGCTGTCCGATCGAGAAGACGCCGGTCTTAGCGTACTTGGGTGTCCAGCCGCGAGCACGCAGCCCGTCGTCTGGGAACCTGGCAGCCACTGCGGCTTCGAGCAGTGCGCCACACATCAGAATCGCCTCTGAGGGAAAGCCCGCGAGATAGAGCCGGGACACCTGCTTGAGGTACTTCAGAGCGGTCTCCGAAGGTGACGCGCGCTGGAGGAGGAGAAAAGCAAGCGTGGAGATGCCGACACGATGTTCAAGCGACCTTAGCCGATCGACTACCTCGCTGGCCGCCTCGATCGCAGTACGACGCTGGACGTAAGAGTACCATACGAGCTCGTTCACCTTCTCTTGAAGGGCCTGCCACGGCCCTTGGCTCGCTAGTCCCCGCTCAATCTCTTGCGACAGTTGGCCTGATTGAAGTGCATGGAGAGCCCCCTCGGCGAGCACATCGAGGGCCCCGTGCAGAGTAGCTTCGTCCGCATCCGCGGGGGGCCGGTACATTGCTTCGTGCTCGGATCTCCACTCGTCGATCGCATCGGCAAGTACCACGAAGACATCCGGGAAACTAGGCTCCTCAGGCGTCTCTTCGTTCATGGGTCTTCCCTCAGCTCCACACTACGGGTGGCGGCCTGCGGCCTAACGGATTAGCGCATCAATTGCAGAGCGCGCCAACCGACTCCCCCCAGGCGCACTCCTGAACTGCCGAATGGCTGCTAAGGTAGGACTGACGCGAGACCGCGCAAGGCGCGCCGCCGACCGGCGCGCGCTGGCAGCTGCATGCGCTAGTTAGGCCGCATCAGGCAATGATCTCAACGCTGCTCTGTGGTCCGGCCTCAACACGGAGTTCTCGCTCCGTCTCGGCGAGCACGCTCACGGCGCTCCGCGTTGTCTCTTCCGCCAACCATGTGGCTGCCTTGAGCAGAGGTGCGTTCTCGCGGTCCTGCTCAAAGCCCGGCACTGCAAACAGTTCCGCGAACTCTCGGGGGACCCGGAAGCGTAGGTCATAGTGCGGGCCAGGAGTGCCCTGTTCGTCGGGACCGAAGTGCGTGGTAACCTCGCCAGGGCCGAGCAACGCCTCGTAATGGATGAGCGCCGCTCGGTACTCTGTTAGAGCGCGCACAAGACTCGCGTGGACTTCTCTGATGGCTTGACCAACCGGCCCTGGAGAGATTCTCGGCTTCGGGTGGCTGCGGCGTTCAAAGGCCGCGTCGTGTGCAAACCGTTGAACGCGGTCCCACTTGGCCTTCCGTCGTTGCTCGCCATAGAACGCGAAGCCGACGATGTTGCCTACATAGTCAAAGAGAGACAATGCGTTGAAGACCAAGTCATCGAACAGGTAGAAGTGCTCGGCACCAAGGTGAAATAGTAGCTGTTGCTCCTTCGCAAAGTCCGAATGGACCTCACGCAGTCGGCGGCTCGCTGAGTCGCCCACGATGCGTATCATGTAAGGATGCCAGGCAACGGCTTCGGCGCGGTAACTTAGGCTGTCACGCAGGTGAAACATCAGCTTCATGTCAGCGCGTCTGCGAGCCCGACTGTGCCGTCTTACCGATTCCGCCATGAGGAAGGCCAGAGCGGTGGAGACAGCGTGCTCGCGAACGGAGCGGTCCGTGGCACCAGTGTGTGGCTGAGTCACCAGTTCTCTCAGGCCGTCGATTGTGTCTGATGCGGCCTAACGGATTCGCGCATCAGCTGCAGAGCGCGCCAACCGAAACCGACCAAGCGCACTCCTGAACCGCGCTTCGGCCGCTAAGGTAGGACCGACGCGGAACCGCGCAAGGCGGGCGGTGGGAAGTGCACGCTCTGTCAGCTGCATGCGCTAGTTATGCGCCCGCACAGGCTCCCCAAGAGCGACCTGTCATCTTCAACGGAGTGTCGGCCGCGGTGCCTCCCGCCTAGCCGAAAGACGGCATCCGCGACGTGCTACGGCGTATTCTGTCGAGTCGAGTGTAGACGCCGGAAAGAGGGTGTAGCCCATGAGCCACATTTGTCCGTCGCGAACGTACTGGACGGTCGTTCTCGTCAGAGTGTCGAAGCTAACGAGCTGGTAGCCAACCGCTCCGTTCAACATGCTGGCAAGGTCGCGGTATGTCCGCGGAAGGACGAGCGTGAGGTTCCCGCTGGAGGGATCGTAGCTCCAGCGGTAGTTGGTCTCACGGGTGTGGCCGCTGACGAGCATTGCCGTGCTGTCTGGCGAGAAGATGAGGCAGAAGACAGGGCCTTCCGTCGCTCCGACGACCCAGGGCCCCGGAAACAGAGCGCGCGCCGTGTCGCTCGCCTGAGCGCAAAGCGTGGAGGTGCCAAGAAGCGCGGCACCAAGCCGGGTGACGAGCATCGCTGTGATCAGTCGGCGCACGTTGACCTCGCGGGCGCATAACGGACTCGCGCATCAACTGCAGCGCGCAAAGAAGAACCTGCTAACCCCACCCACTGGGTAACGCTTGGCCAGGCACGCCGCAAGCACGCGCGCGCTGGCAGTTGCATGCGCTAGTTAGGCCGCGGCCGTTCGCGGACGTCGGCGGTCTCGGGCTCGAATCCACCTGGCCACGAGCTGCTGGAGCAGGACCAAGCCACGTTCCTGCCACGTCGCCGCGCCGGGGCGGAGGCGCACGCCGAGTAGCTGCTCGAACAGCTCTGCGGGGTCGAACCGTGTCTCGATGCGGGCGACCCGGCCCTGGCGCAGTGTGAGGTAGTCGAGGCCGTCGAAGCGCGCCCGCCGGCCTGTGGGCGCCAGACCGGGAGGGTCGAGCGGCCCAGTGTGCGTCGCCGATGTCGTCCAGGGTACCATGCAGGAGTTGCCGTCCGCGGCGAGGCAGATCGGCCCGCGGGTTTCGTATTGGAAGTCCGGGAAGGCGCGCAAGGTCGTCTCGGCGAACTGCCGCACCGCCGCACGTCCAACGGCAGGCGGGTGCAGCATCCCGAGGTCATGCCAATAGACGTCATCCGTGAGGAGGGCGGTGAATCCGTCTAGATCTCGCGCATTCCAGGCGTCCAGCAGGGAGTGCACGACCTCGCTAGCCTGCTCGCTAGAGTTCATTCGGACTCCGTGTACGAATGCAGGGGGAGGAACGGCCGCGACCTAACGAATCCGCGCATCAATTGCAGAGCGCGCCCACCCGGACCGACCAGGCGCACTCCTGAACTGCCGAATCGCCGCTAAGGTAGGACCGGGCCTGCAATCCGCCAAGCGCACTGCCGGTCGTGCGCGCTCTGCCAATTGCATGCGCTAGTTAGACGGCAACACGCGTCTCGGGACTATTGGTCGAGCTGTACGACCACGGCAGTGCCATAGCACAGCACTTCGGTGGCCGAACTCTTGCCGCCGCCTACCTCGGAGGACTCGTATCGGAGGCCGACCACGGCGTTCGCGTGCAGCTCGGTCGCGTGCTCGACCAGCCGCTCGTAGGCCTGCTGCCGCGTCTGCTCGCACATCTCCGTGTACGCGCCAATTTGGCCACCGATAATGGACTTGAGTCCACCAAGGATGCCCTGGGTGATGGTCGGCGCGCGCACCACGATGCCCCGGACCAGGCCCTTGTATTCGGTGATCCGATACCCGTCGATGGAGAAGGTAGTAGTCACCTGCATGGTGCGACTCCCCTTTGAATGGCGGAATGACGCGACCGCGAGTCGGCCCTTCCGGCGTGTTGCCGCCTAACGGACTCGCGCATCAGCTGCAGCGCGCAAACAGGAATCTGCCAACCACACCCACTGGGTAACGCTTCGCAAACGGCGCCGCAAGCACGCGCGCGCTGCCAGCTGCATGCGCTAGTTATGCCGCAACCCACGCCGCGAGCTAGCGCGGAGGCGCTCCGATGACCGGCGGGCCGGCCCCGTCGATCCAGCGCGCGACCTTGGTGTCGGTGCCGACGACGTCGGGGACCTCGGCGATGCGGTCGATCACCGCATCCATGCCCGCAATGTCCACGCCCTCGACGATGGCAAGCACGTCGGGGCTGCCTAGCAACGCGTCGGCGTGGAGAACGCCGGGAATCTGACGGACCGCGCGGAGCACGCGCTTGGGCTGCCGCGACGTGATGAAGACGTACGCCCACACGTTCACAGATGCCTCTCGGAACTGACCAGTCGGCCCTTAGTCGGATGCCACGGATCGCGTCGTTGCGGCATAACGGATTGGCGCATCAATTGCAGAGCGCGCCCACGGGATCCGACCAGGCGCACTCCGGAACTGCGTCTCGGCCGCTAAGGTAGGACCGACGCGGGACCGCGCAAGGCGCACCGCCGGTTGTGCGCGCTCTGGCAATTGCATGCGCTAGTTAGACGGCGCGCCTCTCTGTTGCCGTTCCGGTGGGCCGCCCTCGGCGGTGGCACGGTCTGAGGCCGAACCGCGATGCTCGCCAGCGGGCTCGATTACGGGGCGGGCGGTGGCGACCGATGCCAGCCTGTGCCCCGTTCCCCCGATCAGTTTCGTTTGAGCCACGGCGAGGGGTGTGACCTGTACCACGGTGACCGCGCGCCGCCTAACGACTCCGCGCATCAATTGCAGAGCGCGCCCGCCGAATCTGACCAGGCGCACTCCTGAACAGCGTTTCCGCGGCTAAGGTAGGACGGGTCCCGCCATCTGCCAAGCGCGCCGCCGGTCGTGCGCGCTCTGGCAATTGCATGCGCTAGTTAGACAGCACACTGACATGACGCAGCGCTGGCTCACTGCGCCGAATCGTCATCGGGCAGCTTGTGCAGGACTGGAATCATGTTTCCGATGTGCTTGGCAAGACCCTCTAGGCCCGGAAACAGGCTGGCGTGCGTCAGGTTCATTCGGCGAAGATCGCGGAGAGCGTCCGTGAGAAAGCGCCGCGAGCAGCGGAGATTGAACCGGCGCAACGGGCTGGCCTTTGGCGGATCCATCTTGCGGAGGTTGGCGAGGAAGGTGTGCTTCACGTCGCCGCAAGCTAAGAAAGCGCCCTGCTGCACGATGAGTCGCTGGTGAAGGCGGAATGGGTTCACAGGATATAGGCCAGCAAGTGGGGGCCTCAGGAACAAGAGTTGCTCGGTGGATCGGGGCAGAGGCGAGTGCCGAGCCGCACGGGCCATCGCACGGATTCGCTTACCGCACCATCGATAATCAATAGCCCACACTGTGCAGACCTGGCCGGGAGTCGCGTCCGCAATTGCGAAGAAGAGTGCTGCGTAGAAGGAGTAGCTCCAGTCGAGCAGCCTCGTCGGCGCGCCCCAGTGCTGCATGAGGGCAAGCCAGCCAAGTCGGTCGCCTTCCTCCGGGGCGTCTATCGGGAATTGATGGGCCTGTCTCTGAAAGTCACGCACCATCTTACGCTCAAGCTCGGCCAGGTCCTTCCTTTCTAGTCCAAACCTGCGAATGGCGGCGCGCTCCAAAGATGACTCCAGTGGCCATCGCGCCCTCGCCTGGCCACGGAACATCCATCCGGTCCACCGCTCGGCACCGCCACGGCGATAGTACTTGAGCAGAGAGTCCCAGCTGGAGAAGTTCTGCGGGAGTGGCGAAGGCATTGGCGTCTCTTTGCAGGAGTGTGCTGTCTAACGAATCCGCGCATCAGCTGCAGAGCGCGCCCACCGGATTCCCCCAGGCGCACTCCTGAACCGCGCTGCGGCCGCTAAGGTAGGACCGACGCGGGACCGCGCAAGGCACGCAGTCGGAAGTGCGCGCTCTGCCAGCTGCATGCGCTAGTTAGGCGGCTCAGCTCACAGGGACACGCCATTCGCGAGGGCAAGAGCTCGGATATCGGCGGCCGGAACCCAAATCGCGATGGCGAGACGCGCTCCATCCTTCTTTGCCCCCGCCTGGTCAGTCGCCGATCCCACGTGCATTCCGAAGACCTGGCCGTCATCGAGGAATCCGGGGCATCCGGAGGAACCTCCGTACATCAATGAGTCCGTCTCGTAGTAGGTGAGCTGACGGCCGGTGGCGTGCGGTAGGGTCGCATATGCCGAGATACTGGCAGACTGAAAGCGCTCAAGAAGATTGAACTGCCGCCCGGTCTGCGAGAAGATTACCGACGCAAGCGGGAAGCCCAGCGATCCGCATGGCGTGCCAGTGGCCACTCGCTGTTGGGCTAGGCTCACACATGCTCTTGACCGGGGGTTGGCTAGCCTCAGTAAGGCCAAATCCCTTACCGAATCCACCGCGACCAATGTAGCGGATTCCATCGTCTGGCCGACGTCGGGACTCCGGATTGCCTCGAACACCCCATGGAGGGGCTTCGTCGGGTCGCTTTCGACGTGGCAGAAGTGACCGGCGGTTGCTAGCACACCAGGCGCGATCATGAAGCCAGTTGCGTTGGTGGCGTTGACTTGGGTCGGGGTCACCTGAGAGAGGCCGTTCAGCCCGTAGATCGATTCACGAACTCGATTGCACGCCTTTACGAACATAGCGGGCTCCGGTCATCGGGTTGATGAGCCGCCTAACGACTTCGCGCATCAGCTGCAGAGCGCGCCAACCAGATGGCACCAGGCGCTCTGCGGGACTGGGGCGTCTTCCCCGAAATACGCCTTGAACCGCCATTTGCCAAGCGCGCCGCCGGTCGGCGCGCTCTGTCAGCTGCATGCGCTAGTTAGGCTGCGGCTTCGACCTTGCGAGGCGAGCGCCGATCAAGGCTCCGGCGTAGGCGGCGACCACGCAAGCGAGGAGTCCCTTGAGGTACAGCCGAAACTGACCGGGATCGGCAGGTCCCATGAAGATCGCCCATGTCGGCAGATTCAGGAGCGCGCCGGCATACCACACACCCTTTGGGTTCAGGCGCACGAACCACACTGCGCTTGCCAAGAGGAACAGCGCGAGAGCGACCATTCCCAAAGTCCCACTCTTCGAGTGCGACCCGACGGCGAAGAAGATGATGAAGCCGACCACCCCCGTAACCAATGAGTAGGCGATCGTGTCCTTGTGAGTGAGCATGGTTCACTCCGTACCATCGGACGCCGTGCCGCCAGCCGAAGCCCGGCGCTGCGATTCCGCCTTCTATGGACTGGAACGCCACTCACTCAGTCGTGCCGCAGCCTAACGACTTCGCGCATCAGCTGCAGAGCGCGCCAGCCGGACCTTGCCAGGCGCACTCCTGAACAGCGTTGTCGCCGCTAAGGTAGGACCGACGCGCGACCGCGCAAGGCATACCGGCGGGCGTGCGCGCTCTGGCAGCTGCATGCGCTAGTTAGACGCCACCGATGTCGAGAAGCTGGTATGGGTAGCCGTAATGGGGCTCGTAGTCGAGAAGAAAGTAGGCGCGGGCGATTTGGCGAAACGGGCCAAAGCGGTGCCCATCAAGCCATTCGGTCACCTGGCTACGCACCAGCAGCGGCTCGTGGGTATAGATGAGCACGACGTACTCAGCGTAAGGGCCGCCGTGCAGGGTCTTTGCGTCCTTGCTGGCGAGTCGCTGTGCCACTGCCTCGAGTAAGGTGCCGCGATCCCATCGGGCCATTACCTGATCACTGATGGGTGGGCGCTCCCCCGGAGCGGGACGGGCCTGCTCGTTGATTCTCACCGCATCAGCTGAGACGAACTCCGTGACTTCGATTGCGGCTGTGCCACCGGCGAGAAGGTCGGCGAGGCAATCGGGAGGATCCCGCGGAGCACAGCGCGGGTTAGCGTACCGAACCTCATGCCCACGCGTCATAGAGTCACAGAGGTCGCGAAGGGCACTAAGCTCGGCTTGTTGGCTGGTGCCGCCCTCGCGCATGCCGGCATAGACGCGCTGACGCTTGACCAGTGCGCGAAGGTCATCGATGAGGCTCACGACGAAGTCCTTCGGTGGCGCCTAACGACTTCGCGCATCAGCTGCAGAGCGCGCCCACCGAATCCGACCAGGCGCACTCCTGAACAGCATTGTCGCCGCTAAGGTAGGACCGACG
>Ga0209777_10002814_pt1 | contig 22313 bp, 21 predicted proteins | sample FrelakmetHBP12HB_FD_187147 | JGI IMG/M metagenome (GOLD analysis project Ga0209777, IMG submission 187147) | Freshwater lake sediment microbial communities from the University of Notre Dame, USA, for methane emissions studies -HBP12 HB (SPAdes)... | ecosystem: Environmental > Aquatic >...
AGCTCTGAAACCCATCACCGCCCAAAATGCCGCCGCTTGGTTCCGTCACTGCGGATATCAACTACAGAATTAACTAAAATGCTCTAGACTTGTGGCCATGAACGAGATACTCCGGCTTTGCCTCCTGCCTATCCTCTTCGCGACAACCGTCCCGCTCTTAGCGCAACCTGCAAGTTCGCCTCCATATGAAATTGCCCCGAAAGCGTTTCCCGGTGATTCGGTCAAGAGTTTCTATGCAGTCTACGGCGACTCCGCCGAGGCTTCGGATGTTGCACTTACTTGGAAGAGAACGGGATACAGTGTCACTGCCTGGACGATGCACAACGACATGGTAGCGAGCATCTTTGTGCGCACCGTAGACGGCATGGTAGTCAGGACGCCCGATGGAGTCCTGCTGGGCAAGTGGACCTTCCGAGAGGTCCTCGAATGGGCGAGGAAGAATCACATCCAACTGCACGAACTGATTCAGAGTGGTGACGGCATATGGATGCTTGAAGCGTACTTTACCTCACTCGCACGGCCAAACCAAGTGAGCGTCTACGTTTGGCTTCTGCCGGGCAGTGACGTCATCGACCGGCAGATTGACCGCGGAACGCTTCCCTTGCATTCAGAACCATTTCTCGACATGACAGTGAAGAGCTATCGCGTCGAGAGGGGATCCGTGGCGGAGTATGCTCTGTCAGGGGGAAGTGCGTCCGTGCATGATTGAAATCCCACCTATGGTGGATTTGGGCTCTGCTCGAAACTCGGAAATTGAAGTCCGAAACTGTTACCCTACTGCTGCAGCTCCCATGCCCAACCCTTTGCGCCAACTGCTGAAACGCTCGCCTTTCTACGCCCGCTGGAAGGAGCTCGGCTGGTATCCCGACTACCTCTATTGGCGCCTGCGCGGGCGTCCGCCGCGCACCCCGCACCTGCAGAAGCAGCGCACCGTGACCGGGCACGCGGCACGCTACGGCCTCACCACGCTGGTGGAGACCGGCACCTACTACGGCGAGATGGTCAGCGCGCAGCGCCGCCGCTTCCGCGAGATACACACCGTGGAGTTCTCACCCGCGCTCGCCCGCCGCGCGCAGCAGCGCTTCGCCCGCTGGCCGCACATTCACGTTTACGAGGGCGACAGCAAGGTGATCGTCCCGAAGATTCTCAGCGGCCTCCGCGAGCCCGCGCTCTTCTGGCTTGACGCCGGCTACTACGGCTGGGCGGGAGACAGGTCCGACGACACCCGCCTCGCCTCCGAATTCGAGGCCATCCTCCGCCACCTGCCGGGGCACGTCATTCTGATGGACGACGCAGACGGTCTCGACGGCCTCGACGGCCGTCTCAGCGTCCCCGCGCTCACGGAATACGTGCAGCGACAGTTCCCCGGCCGCCACGTCGAGGTGCAGTGGAACATCCTGCGTGTCACGCCGTCCTCGCGGTGAGCACTCGCCTATTCCGCCCGCAACGATTTACACTATTTCTTTCCGCAAGCAGTACCCGATAGCGGCGGGGTGCCGCGCATCGGCCGTTGGAACTCTTCAAGACCATCACATCCGCAAAGGCAGCTTATGAACAGCTTCGGCAGTCGCTCTTCTCTCAAGGTCGGAAACAAGGAATACGAGATCTACCGCATCAGCGCGCTCGAGCAGCTCGGCTGCAAGCCCGAAAAGCTGCCCTTCTCGCTGCGCATCCTGGCGGAGAATCTGCTCCGCCGCGAGGACGGCCACTCCGTCACCGCCGCCATGGTTCGCGCCCTTGCCTCCTGGACGCCCACCCGCGTCCCCACCGACGAGATTGCATTCATGCCCAGCCGCGTCCTCATGCAGGACTTCACCGGCGTCCCGGCGGTGGTTGACCTGGCCGCCATGCGCGACGCCATCGAGCGCCTGGGCGGCGACGCCGCGCGCATCAACCCCCTGCAGCCCGCCGAGCTGGTGATTGACCACTCCGTGCAGGTGGATGAGTTCGGCACCCCGCTGGCCTTCGACCTGAACGCCGCGCTGGAGTTCCAGCGCAACAAGGAGCGCTACGCCTTCCTGCGCTGGGGGCAGGGCGCCTTCCGCAACTTCGCCATCGTCCCGCCGGACACCGGCATCGTGCACCAGGTCAACCTCGAGTACCTGGCGCGCGTGGTCTTCGTCGCCGATGGCGACGGCAAGAAGCTCGCCTACCCCGACACACTCGTCGGCACCGACTCGCACACCACCATGGTCAACGGCCTGGGCGTGCTGGGCTGGGGCGTGGGCGGCATCGAGGCCGAGGCCGCCATGCTCGGCCAGTCGGTCTCCATGCTCATTCCGCAGGTCGTCGGCGTGCGCTTCACCGGCAAGCTGCGCGAAGGTTCCACCGCCACCGACCTGGTGCTCACCGTCACCGAGCTGCTGCGCAAGAAGGGCGTGGTGGGGAAGTTCGTCGAGTACTTCGGCCCCGGACTGCATACCCTGCCGCTCGCCGACCGCGCCACCATCGCCAACATGGGGCCGGAGTATGGCGCCACCTGCGGCTTCTTCCCGGTGGACGAGGAGACCCTGCGCTATCTGCGGCTCACCGGCCGCAGCGAGGAGCAGATTGCGCTCGTCGAGGCGTATCTGAAGGCGCAAGGATTCTTCCACACCGACAAGACCCCCGAGCCGGAATACACCGACGTGCTGCACGTGGATCTCGGCACCATCGAGCCGAGCATCGCCGGGCCCAAGCGTCCGCAGGATCGCGTGGCGCTGGGCAATGCCGCCGAGTCGTTCCGCAAGGAGCTGCCGTCACTGCTCAAGCAGGGCGCAAAGACTCCCGCCGACGCCCCGCCCAACGGCGGTGGAATCCACCACGGCAGCGTGGTCATCGCCGCCATCACCAGTTGCACCAACACAAGCAATCCCAGCGTGCTCGTGGCCGCCGGTCTGCTGGCGAAGAAGGCGGTGGAGAAGGGCCTCTCAACGCCGCCGTGGGTGAAGCCTTCGCTGGCGCCGGGCTCGAAGGTCGTGACCGAGTACCTGGCGAAGGCCGGACTCACGCCCTACCTCGACCAGCTGAAGTTCAACCTCGTCGGCTACGGCTGTACCACCTGCATCGGAAACAGCGGCCCGCTGGTGAAGGAGGTCAGCGACGCCGTCGCCGAGCGCGACCTCGTCGTCTGCTCGGTGCTGAGCGGCAATCGCAACTTTGAGGGGCGCATCAACAGTGAGGTGCGCGCCAACTACCTCATGTCGCCGCCGCTGGTGGTGGCCTTCGCCCTTGCCGGCCAGATGATTGACATGCACAAGGAGCCCATCGGCAAGGGCAAGAACGGCCAGCTCGTCTATCTCAAGGACATTTGGCCGACGCAGAAGGAAGTGGACGACGCGGTGCGCGCCAGCCTCTCGGCGGAGATGTTCCGCACCACCTACGCCGACGTACTCAAGGGCGACAAGCGCTGGCAGTCGCTGCCTTCGGGCGGCGGCAACACCTACGCCTGGGACGGCGCCTCCACCTACATCCAGAACCCTCCGTACTTTGAGGGCATGACGGCGGCGCCCGGCAAGGTGGCGGAGATCCGCGCCGCGCGCGTGCTGGCTTGGTTCGGAAACTCCATCACCACCGACCACATCTCGCCCGCCGGGAACATCAAGAAGGATTCGCCCGCCGGCAAGTACCTTATCGCCCACGGCGTACAGCCCGCGGACTTCAACTCCTACGGCTCGCGGCGCGGCAACCACGAGGTGATGATGCGCGGCACCTTCGCCAACACGCGCATCCGCAACCGCCTGGTGCCCAAGATCGAAGGCGGCTACACCCGGCACATCCCCGGCGGCCAGGAGCTCTCCATCTACGACGCCGCCATGCAGTACAAGGCGGAGAACACGCCGGCCATCATCCTCGCCGGCAAGGAGTACGGCTCCGGCTCGTCGCGCGACTGGGCGGCCAAGGGCCCGCTGGTTCTCGGCGTGCGCGCCGTCATCGCGGAAAGCTTCGAGCGCATTCACCGCTCCAACCTCGTCGGCATGGGCATTCTGCCGCTGCAGTTCCTGCCCGAGCAGAGCGCGGAAAGCCTCGGCCTCACCGGCGAAGAGAGCTACGACATCGTCGGACTACCCGTTGTGCTCGCGAACTTCGCTCCGGGCAGGAAGGTGAAGGTGACAGCGAGGCAGGACGGCGGCGCCGTGAAGCAGTTCGAGGCGGTCGTGCGCATAGACACTCCGCAGGAGGTGCAGTACTACCAGCACGGCGGCATTCTGCAGTACGTGATTCGCCAGTTGCTCAAGAAGTAGGGCCGGATCCGTGAAGGAAGCGTTGCAAAGGCGCGGCTCCACTCGTGCCTTATGCTTGCCGCGTTCCGATGCGCGCCATAGAATCGTCGGTTGACATCAAACCGTGGAGACTGCCTTCATGCTCAAAGTTGGTGATTTCGCGCCCGACTTCGATCTGCCCGCCATTCTGGGCGAAGAGAAGATCCGGGTGAAGCTGGCCGACTACCGCGGCAGGAAGAACGTTGTCCTCGCCTTCTATCCGCTGGACTGGACTCCGGTTTGAGGGGCGCAGATGCCGGCCTACAACGTCGATCTCGACAAGTTTGCCGGCTTTGATACCCAGGTCCTGGGTATTAGCGTGGATTCCATCTACTGCCACCTGGCATGGGCCAAGCGCGAGATCGGCCTGCTCGATTACCCGCTGTGCAGCGACTTCTTTCCGCATGGCGAGGTGGCGCGCCGCTACGGCGTCTTCCGCGAAGATCCGCCCCTCCCGGGCATCAACGAGCGCGCCATCTACGTGGTGGACAAGCACGGCCGCATCGCCTGGGCAAAACTCTACGACATCGGTGCGCAGCCGGAGAACGAGGAGTTGTTCGAAGCGCTGAGGAACTTGGGCACCGCCGTTCCCAAGCCGTGAGCGAGATTCTCACGTGAGAAAAACGAAGCCTGCCTCGGCCTGGCGGGCTTTCCAATCTGATCTATCAACTCCGGCGTGCTACTTTGCTCTGCCGCCCGGCGATTGCTTCCTCAACTCCGCCAGCTTCTGGTCGATCATCTGGAACAGCGTGCTCAGGTCCGTGACCTCCTGGGAGGTGATGCCGCCGGAACTGTCGTTGACCAGATAGACGGTAGGCGTGTGCACAACCTTCAACTGCCGTCCCACTTCGCAATCTCTCAAGACCTTTGCGCGCAATTCGCCGCTGGTGTCGTAGAACGCAGGCAGCGCCTGGTGATGCTGGGCGGCGAACCTGTCCACCCATTCGCGCAGGTTCTGCCGGTAGATGGCCGCCTGGTTCGTCAGCATGTAGCGGCGGAACTCCTCGCCCAATTGCGGCGAGATGGCGTCAAAGTAGCGTGCAATGACGTGCGCGTCGGCGCTCCATTGGTGCGCGGGGATGAGAAAGTCGTGGCGCACGATGGGGATCTTGTAATTGGCCTGTGCGCTCTCCAGCAGCAGCTCGGCGCGCCCGCACGCCGGGCACTCCAGGTCTTCGAAGACCACCAGCGCCAAACGGCTGCCGGCCGGCGGACGCATCGCACGGGCCTTATCGGCGTCCGTGATCACCGGCGCCGGCGGCTGCGCCGGCTCGCCCTGCGGCGGCTCAGTGGCGGTCGTTGCCGGTGTTGACGGAGAGGCAGGCACGCTTGCTGCCGCGCTCGTTTCGTTCTTTGCAGAGTTGCAGGCGATGGCCAGGACAGTGGCCGCAAGAATCGCCAGAAACCTCAATTTGCTCATCTTCAATCTCATCCTCGTCACTCAATTCCCGTAAGGGCACGGTGCTATTTCGCGTCGGCTTCCTTCAGCAGCTTCTCGATCAGGTCGAAGAGCTGGCTGCGGTCCACCACTTCGATGAACGGCGTGCCGCGCTGCATGTTGCTCACCACGAAGATGGTCGGCGTGTGGTCCGCACCCACGGTCTGCGCCAGGCGGAACTCCGCCTGCACCGCTGCGGCAAACTCACCCCTGGGGTCATAGATGGAAGGCAGATCAGTTTTGTGCTCCTCGGCAAAGCGTTCGGCGAAGCCGCGCAGGTTCAGCCGCGTGATGCTTGGCTGGTTGTTGAAGATGTAGCGCCAGAACTCCTCACCCAATTGCGGCGACTTCGACGCGAAGTAGTGCGCCATCACGTGCGCGTCATACGACCAGCTGTGCTGCGGCAGCGGGAAATCGTGACGCACCAGCGGGATCTTGTACTTGGCGGCTGCCTCTTCGAGCAGCGGCTCGGCGGCGCGGCAGTCGGGACACTGCAGGTCCTCGAAGACAATGATGGCGACCTTGGCGCCCTTGGGCGGCCGCAGCGAGGAGGTGTCAATGGCGAGCGCCGTCACGGAAGCGGTGGCCAGGACCAGCAGCAGGAGAAATCTCAGGGTGTGATTCATGCGAATAGGGCAGGCGCGTTGCCGGAGGGCCGGAGCGCCATCCTGCCTATGGTATATGATGCCCGCGCGCGAGGCACGCACCATGCGATTGAGCCTGCCGCGAGCCGTATGCTACGATTCTCTGTTTTAGTTCTCCGCCGCGGGCCAGAGGCTTGCGGGGATCCTGCCCTTCCGCCCTGGAACGGACGCGGAGCCGAGAGCGCTTCCGCCGTTCCGGGTTCCCACAGAGCGCCTGGCGCGAGTTGGGTGGCAGTCCGGAGACCCGATCGCGCATCCCGCCAAGCGGGACTGCGCGCAAGAATGCCTCTGTGCCCACGCAAGCGCGGGCCGCGGAACGGCACCATCACTTGAAGGAGCAACCTTTGTGAAGACCTACGACGGCGCAAACATCCGCAACGTGGCCCTGGTCGGCCACTCCCACTCGGGCAAGACTTCTCTCGCCTCCGCCATGCTCTACACCGCCGGCAGCACGCAGCGGCTGGGGCGCGTGGATGACGGCTCCACGGTCACCGACTATGACGAGGAGGAGATCGGGCGCCAGATGACCATCTCCGCCGCGCTGGCCTACTGCGAGTGGGGCAAGACGAAGATCAACCTGGTGGACGCGCCGGGTTTCAGCATGTTCGTGCATGAAGCTGAGCTTGCCATGCCGGCAGTGGAAGCCGCGCTGGTGGTCGTGGACGCGGTGAGCGGCGCGCAGGTCATCACAGAGAAAATTTGGGCGTTCGCCGAGAAGGTCGCCATGCCGCGCGTCCTCGTCTGCACCCGCATGGACCGCGAGCGCGCCGACTTCGCCCGCTGCATGGAGTCCCTGGTCAGCGCCTTCGGCCGCACCGTGGTGCCGGTGCAGCTGCCCATCGGCAGCGAGAAGAACTTCAAGGGCGTGATTGACCTCGTGAAGATGAAGGCTTACATCTACGAGATGGGCGGCGACGGCAAGGCCAAGGTCGAGGACATCCCCGCTGACATGGCCGCGCAGGCCAAGGAGGCCCACGAGAAGCTCATCGAGACCGTGGCCGAGGGTGACGACGCATTGATGAACGAGTTCTTTGAGAGTGGCACGCTCGCCGAGGAGCACATCATCAGCGGCCTGCACAACGCCATCCGCGACGACAAGATCTTCCCCGTGCTCTTTGCCTCCGGCCTGGGCAACATGGGCACCGACGAAGTCCTCGATTTCATCGTGGATTATCTACCGACCCCGCTGGAGCGCGGCACAGTCAAGGCCGAAGGCGATGCCACGCGCAAGGTGGCAGACTCCGAGCCGCTCTCGCTCTTCGTCTTCAAGACCGTCAGTGACGCCTTCGCCGGCCGCATCAGCTACTTCAAGGTCTTCAGCGGCGTGCTCAAGAATGACGCCACGGTGCAGAACTACGCCCGCAGCACGTCCGAGAAGTTTGCGCACATCTCGGTGATGCAGGGCAAGACGGCGACCGCCGTCCCCGAGTTGCATGCCGGCGACATCGGCACCGTCGCCAAGCTGAAGGAGACTCTCACCGGCGACACCCTTGGCGACAAGGCGTCACCTATCTCCTATCCCACGGTCAAGCTGCCCGAGCCCGCCATCACCTTCGCCATCGAGCCCAAGACGCGCGCTGACGAAGACAAGATCGGCCAGGGCGTGCACAAGCTCATGGAAGAAGACGCCATGCTGCGCTTCTTCCGCGATCCGCAGACCAAGGACTTCCTCATCGCCGGCACCGGCCAGCAGCATATTGAAGTCATCGTCAGCAAGCTCAAGAACCGCTACCGCACCGAGGTGAACCTGAAGGCGCCCAAGGTGCCGTACCGCGAGACCATCCGCGGCACGGCTGACGTGCAGGGGCGCCACAAGAAGCAGTCCGGCGGCCACGGCCAGTTCGGTGACTGCAAAATCAAGATGGAGCCGCTGCCACGCGGCGGGCAGTTCGAGTTTGCCAATGAGATCTTCGGCGGCTCCATTCCGAAGAACTTCATCCCCGCCGTCGAAAAAGGTATCGTCGAGGCCGCCGCACGCGGCTTCCTCGCCGGCTACCCGGTGGTGGACTTCAAGGTCATCCTCTACGACGGTAGCTACCACGAGGTGGACTCGAACGAACTTTCGTTCAAGACCGCCGGCCGCATCGCCTTCAAGAAGGCCATGGAAGTCGCCAAGCCCACGCTGCTCGAGCCCATCATGATCGTCGAGATCACTGTGCCCGACGAGTTTGCCGGTGCCATCATGGGCGACCTCAACTCGCGCCGCGGACGTATCCAGGGCATGGACAACAAGGGCGGCAACACCGTGGTCAAGGCCATGGTGCCCATGGCGGAGATGCTCACCTACGGCACCGACCTCACCGCCATGACGCAGGGCCGCGGCTCCTTCAACATGGAGATGGACCACTACGACATCGTGCCCGCGCTGCAGCAGGAGAAGATCGTCACCGCCGCCAAGGCCGCCATGGCCGGCGCCACCGAGGAGGAAGAGGAATAAGATCCGCGTCAGCCAGTCCGTTTGATAACAACAAATGGCGGCCCCAGAGGCTGCCATTTGCGCGTCAACCCGGTTCCCTGCGTGCAAAGCGCGATAGAATCTCGCCAGGGGTGCGGCACGCGTCATGGCGACGTTGCAGCAATACGAGCTGTGGGAGTATCGCGATCCCGAGGTTGTCTCCGGCAAGATGATGCCGCGCTGGGAGCTCATCGCCGCCTTCAGCGAGCTGGAGACGGCCTCGGCCGTCGCCCACAATTACAACCGGCATTTCCGCCTGCTGCTTGTGACCTACGAGGACGGCGAGCGCACCGCGGAAGAAGTCATCGCCGAGCTCGGCGCCACCCGCAACAACCCCTGATTTCGCAGTTCCCCTGTATGTATTGCCCGGCCCGCGATTCGCGTTTACCATCCCAGCATGGCCGGCCCTCAAGATCCGGAAGCGCGCGCCCGCATCGTCAGCGGGGCGGCGCTCGACGAAGATTCGACCTTCGAGCTCAAGCTTCGCCCGCAGCGCCTGGCGGAGTTCATCGGCCAGCCCAAGGTCAAGGAGAACCTTGCTATCGCCATCGAGGCGGCGCGTTCGCGCGGCGAGGCCCTCGACCACGTGTTGCTCTACGGCCCACCCGGCCTTGGCAAGACGACACTGGCGACCATCATCGCCAACGAACTGGGCGTCGCCTTCCAGCAGACTGCGGGACCCACGCTGCAGATCAAGGGCGATCTCACCGCCATCCTCACCAACGTGCAGTCGCGGCAGGTGCTGTTCATTGACGAGGTGCATCGCCTGCAGCCGGCGCTCGAGGAGCTGCTCTACTCGGCGCTGGAGGACTACCGGCTGGACATCATGATCGGACAGGGGCCCTCGGCGCGCACCCATGCCTTTGAGATTCCGCCCTTCACCTTCGTCGGCGCCACCACCCGAGTCGGACTGCTGACCGCGCCGCTGCGCTCGCGCCTGGGGCTGGTGCTGCGCCTGGAGTTCTACGTCCGCGAGGAGCTGAAGATCATCATCGAGCGCTCGGCAGACATCCTGAAGATCGGCATTGACGCCGACGCCGCGCTGGAGATCGCCGGCCGCTGCCGGGGCACGCCGCGCATCGCCAACCGGCTGCTGCGCCGCGTGCGTGACTACGCACAGGTGCGCGGCACCGGACACATTGACCTGGCCACAGCGCGCACCGCGCTTACCATCCTCGAGGTGGACCAGCACGGCTTTGACGAGGTGGACCGCCGCCTGCTGTTAACCGTCATCGAAAAGTACCAGGGAGGCCCGGTCGGCCTGAACACGCTGGCCGCCGCCCTCGCCGAGGAACCCGACGCCATCGAGGAGATCTACGAGCCCTTCCTCATCCAGATCGGATTCCTCGACCGCACGCCGCGCGGCCGCGTGGCCACCCAGCTTGCCTACCGCTACTTCGGCGTGGAGCCGCGCAAGACGGACCTGCTGTTCTGAAAGGCGAACAAGACTCCCGCGACGAAGCGCGCGAGCCTGTTCTGCGAGAAGAATGACAGATCGAGGCGGAGACCGCGGCTCCGGCCTCGAAGAACACAGCTGCGGAAGACCGGGAGAGCCGAAGCTCACCCGGTAATTTGAGCCAGAGAGCGATGATGCGACTGCCCGCGAAGCTAATCTGCCTGTGCGCCCTGCTGTCCCTGCTCACCGCCGCCGCCATGGCCGGCATTCCTCCTCCCAGCCTCGCTGACGAAGGCAGCGTCGCCGTGCCGCGCGTCAAGCTGGCGCCCGCGCTTGAGGACTTTCTCTCCATGGCGCCCAGCGAGCGCATCAGCGGCCAGTTGGTGAAGGTCAGCGGCTTCACCCAGCGCACCCCGCATGACGGCGAGCCCGCCACCCAGCAGACCGATGTCTACATGGGTTACGACGCGCGCAATCTCTACGTCATCTTCGTCTGCTTCGACAAGAATCCCGGACTCATTCGCGCCCGCATGTCCCGCCGGGAGGACATCTACGCCGACGATAGCGTGCTTATCCTGCTGGACACCTTCCACGACCATCGCCGCGCCTACGCGTTCAGCGCCAACCCGCTCGGCGTGCAGTGGGACGCCCTCTACAGCGAGGGCATTGGCTACGACAACACGTTTGACACGGTGTGGCAGTCGAAGGGCAAAGTGACATCACAGGGGTATGTCGTCTGGCTGGCCATTCCTTTCCGCAGCCTGCGCTTCGACTCGCGCGGACCGGAAACTTGGGGCATCTTGCTCAACCGCGTCATTCCGCGCTCGGACGAGAACTCCTTCTGGCCCTGCGTCAAGGCCACCATCTCCGGCATGCTGCGGCAAGAAGGCCAGATGAGCGGCTTGGCGGGCATCTCCCCCGGCCGCAACATCCAGTTCAATCCCTACGCGCTGGCAGGCGGCTCACGCTCGCTGAACCAGAACGACGTCTTCAGCAAGGGCTTTGACGGCTCCGTGGGGCTTGACGCCAAGGTGGTGCTGAAGGACAAGCTTGTCTTCGACGCCACCCTCCACCCCGATTTCAGCCAGGTGGAGGCCGACGCTCCCCAAGTCACCGTCAACCAGCGCTTCCGCGTGTACTTCCCCGAGAAACGCCCGTTCTTCATGGAGAACTCCAACTTCTTCACCACGCCCTTCCAGTTGGTCTTCACACGCAACATGGCCGATCCGACCTACGGCGTGCGCATGACCGGCAAGGTAGATCACTGGGCTCTGGGCGTGCTGACCGCCGACGATCGCGCCCCGGGCGAGGTCCTCCTGCCGGGGGAGATAGGCTACGGCGAGAGGGCGCGCGACACGATCTTCCGCGTCAGTCGGGACATCTTCGGCCTCTCAACGGTGGGTGCCATCGTCACCGATTACGAGTTTGCCGGCCAGTACAATCGCATCGCCGGCGTGGATTCGCACCTAATATGGCGCAAGAACTGGAGCGCCGACCTGCAAGCCGTCACCAGCTGGACCTGCTGCTCCAGGTACAGCTGGCTGCCCTATCCGTACTATATGTCCAGCACCGGCACGCCCGTGGCCGGGCCCGCCTACCACGCTGAGGTCAACTACGAGAAGCGCGACCGCTACTTCTGGGCCAACTACTCCGATGTCGGCACGAACTTCGTCAGCGCGCTGGGCTACTTCGCGCGCAATGACTACCGCAGGGTGGATCTGCTTGGCTACCAGTACTTCCGGCCAAAGAACAGGAAGAGCCGCGTCATCAACTGGGGCCCGCAGCTCTACTACAACCAGTATTGGGACCACAGCGGAACCTCCCTGAACCGGAGCTTCGCCGCCGAACTCGACGTTTATCTGAAGGGGCAAAGTGATATCAAGTTCGAAGCACAGAATGTCAACGAAACCCTCCGCCCCAAGGACTACTACGCGCTGCCCGGCAACCGCACCTACTCCGACAGCGGTGGCGGCGCCCAGGTTGACATTGGCTTCTTCAAGAAAGTGGTTTTCGGCGGGAACTTCACTTGGCAGCGGCGCGTCAACTACGTGCCGACCTCCCTGTTGGGTGGTCCGCTGCCCGGCGTCGGCGGCAGCGGCAGCTTTTACCTCACCTTGCGTCCGCGCAAGAACCTGCGCATCGACAACACCTACATCATTGACATTCTCCACGTGCTGCGCCCCGAGGACTACCTGGTGCCGAGCGCGCTCAACAGCGTCCCCACCGCCGCCGGACGGAATGTCTACAACAACCACATCCTGCGCACCAAGTGGAACTACCAGGTCAACCGCGAGCTCAGCCTGCGGGTCATCCTGGAGTACAACACGGTGCTCGCCAATCCCGGCCTCACCTACCTGCAGAGCACCAAGGGCTTCAACGCTGATGTCCTCGTCACCTACCTGGTGCATCCCGGCACGGCGCTTTACGTCGGCTATAACAGCGACATGGCCAATATGCGGCCCGGCCTGCCGGTTGACCCCTACGGCCAGATCGTCCGCAGCCCCAGCGGCTTCCTCAATGACGGCCGCCAGTTCTTCGTGAAGATCGCCTACCTGTTCCGCTATTAAGGAGGCCGGCGCGCACGGCGGCGGGGTAGAATTCTCCTGCAATGCCTGTCGCCGTCCGCTCATTTGCGAAGATCAATCTCGGCCTCGCCATCGGGCCGCTGCGGCCTGACGGCTTTCACGCCCTGCGCACCATCTACCAGACGGTGGCCGCGCACGACGTCATCAAGGTGGCCGCCGGACGCGGCAGCGGCATTGAGATCCGCTGCCCGGACGCGCGCGTGCCCTGCGATGAGACGAACACCTGCTACCGCGTCGCCGAGCGCGTACTCAAGGCCGTCGGGCATCGCGCCAAGGTGGTCATCCAGATTGACAAGAGGCTGCCGGTGCAGGGTGGGCTCGGGGGAGGCTCCAGCAACGCGGTGGCTACCTTGTTCGCGCTCGAGAAGGTGCTGAAGAAGAGGCTCTCCGCCGGTGAGCGGTTGCGCATCGCCACCGAGGTGGGCAGCGACCTGCCGCTCTTCCTCCTGGGCGGCACGGTTCTCGGCTGCGGCCGCGGCGAGGAGATCTATCCCCTCCCCGACCTCCCTCCGCTGCCCTGCGTGCTGGTGACGCCGGAGATCGCGGTGAGTACGCCGCAGGCCTTCCGTGACTGGGATGTCCTCGCCGAGCGCGCGTTGACGGCCGGGAACGCCGTGGATACAATGGACAGGTTCGGTCGCTCGGCATTCGAGTGGCTGAGCGGCAGAGGTTTATCCGGTGTTCCCACAAAGGGTGGGGACCGGGCCGAGACGCTGCTTCTCGACCTCGTCCGAGCCGGGATTGAGAACGACTTCGAACGCGTAGTCTTTCCACAATATCCCGAACTCAGAGAATGGAAGCGAGCGCTGGAGCGCGAGGGCGCTCAATTTGCGTCTCTGTCAGGCTCCGGCTCCGCGCTTTACGGGTTCTTCCGCAGCGGCAGTGCGGCGGAGAAGGCGGCGGCACGACTCAGGGCGCGTGGCGTGTCGGCCATGGTCAGCACAACGCTCCCACGCGCGGGATACGGGAAGAGGCTGTTCGCTCGTTGAGTGCGGAGTTGGGCGGTCGACTAATGGTAGGTCAAGTGCCTTTGGAGCACTTTGTCCAGGTTCGAATCCTGGCCGCCCAGCCAGAGTTGGTTAGGTGAGGTGGTTGGGAGGTCCTTCGCCCGCTTTGCGGGATCAGGATTTCGCCGGCGGGCTCCGACGCCCGCCAGGCGGCTCAAGTTCGAATCCTGGCCGCCCAGCAAGCTTGATCGTGTACCGGGTTCATGCATGAGGCGCTACCGGCTGGTAACCGACAGCCGGCAGCTAACAGCTGGAGATGTTTCCACCAGGGATCAAACAGTCCCGGAGGAGAGACTTCGATGGATGCGACAGCCAAGCCGAATGTGGATGGTGCAGTGACCGGCAGCGCGGCCGGCACGGGACAGGCTCATGCCGTTGAGTCGCCCACGGCAGTCAAGCCCGCGGAAAAGGAGCAGCGCAAACCGGTCCGCGAACGCAAGGACGACAAGTTCAAGGTCTTCAGCGGGACCGCCAACCCGCCGCTTGCCAAGGAGGTCTGCGATCATCTCGGCATCCCGGTGGGGCAGGTGTACCTTACACAGTTCTCAGACGGCGAAATCTATGTGCAGATCCAGGAGAACGTGCGCGGCGCTGACGTTTTCGTCATCCAGCCGACCTGCGATCCGGTCTCGCACAACCTGATCCAGCTGCTGCTGATGATTGACGCCCTCAAGCGCGCATCGGCGCGGCGCATCACCGTCGTCATCCCCTACTTCGGCTACGCCCGGCAGGACCGCAAGGACAAGCCGCGGGTGCCCGTCAGCTCCAAGCTGGTGGCGGACATCCTAACCACCGCGGGCGCCAATCGCGCTCTCGTCGTCGACCTGCACGCCCCGCAGATCCAGGGCTTCTTCAATATTCCGGTGGACCACCTGTTCGCCTCGCCGGTGCTGGTGGACCACTTCCGCAAGATGAACCTGCCCGACCTGACGGTGGTTTCGCCCGACGCCGGCGGCGTGGAGCGCGCCCGCTTCTTCGCCAAGAAGATGGATGCCGCCCTGGCCATCGTGGACAAGCGTCGCACCGACATCAACGTCACCGAGGTGATGAACGTCATCGGCGACGTCCGCGGACGCAGCGCACTCGTCCTTGACGACATCATTGACACTGCCGGCACGCTGGTGAAGACCGCCCACGCCCTGCTCGACGCCGGCGCGCGCGAGGTCTACGCCTGCGCCTCGCACCCGGTGCTCTCCGGCGACGCCATCCGGCTCATCTCCGAGTCGCGCCTCAAGCAGGCCATCGTCACCAACACCATCCCGCTGAGCGAGGCGGGACGCAATGAACCCAAGATCAAGGTGCTCTCCATCGCCGGACTGATCGCCCGCGCCATCCAGTCCATTCACGAGGAGAGCTCCGTCAGCAAGCTGTTCGTGTAGGGAATTTGAGTCCGGGCCCCGCTCCGGCAGGGTCCCTGGGAAGGAAGAGAAATGGCAACCGCAACTGAAACAACCCTGGTGGAAGCAAAGCCGCGCGAGGCGGCCGACAAGAACGCGGCACGCCGTCTGCGCGCGACCGGAATGATTCCGGCCGTCTTCTACGGCGGAGGCAAGGAACCGCGTCCCGTGTCGGTGGATCCCAAGAAGATTTCGCAGATTCTCGGATCCGAGTCCGGCTACAACACCATCTTCGACGTCAGCCTGGAAGGCGAGAAAGCCAAGGCCATGCTGGTGGACTGGCAGCGCGATCCCATGCACGGCCGCTTGCTGCACGTGGACCTGAAGCGCATCGCCATGGACAAGAAGATGCGCCTCAAGGTGCCGCTGGTGCTCCGGGGCGAGGCGCCCGGCGTCAAGACCGAGGGCGGCGTGCTCGATTTCGTCATGCGCGAGCTCGATGTCGAGTGCCTGCCCGCCGACATTCCGAAGAATTTTGAAGTGGATGTCTCCAACGTGCTCTTTGCCACCCCACTGATTCGCGTAAGTGATCTGCCAACGTCGGAGAAGGTCCGCGTGCTGAGCGATCCCGATCAGACCATCGTGCACCTGACCGCCATCCGCGAGGAAGTCGCACCGGTGGTGGCGGAGGTCCCGGCGGAAGGCGAGGCGGCTGCTGCTGCTGCCGCGGCTCCGGCCGAACCCGAGGTCATCAAGAAGGGCAAGCAGGAGACCGAGGGCCCTGCCGAAGAGAAGAAGGAAGAGAAAGAGAAGGACAAGAGAGAGAAGGACAAGAAAGAGAAGAAGTAGCGAGCGCTGGTGCCCCACATCTGCCTGTCGTTGGCAGATGTGGGAAATCAAGAGGCCGGCTCCAGGAGATGACCCAGGGTGAAGCTGATCGTCGGGCTCGGCAATCCGGGCATCGAGTACCAGTTCACGCCGCACAACATGGGTTTCCTGGCGGTGGACCGGATCGCCAACGAGTACGGCGTGAAGGTGGTGAACCGGCACTGCCGCGCGCTGACCGCAAGGGCGGTCATCGGCGGACAGGAAGTGCTGCTGGCCAAGCCGGAGACCTTCATGAACCTGAGCGGCGTGGCGGTACGCGAGCTGCTCATGAAGTACGGAGCGGAACCGGGGCAGGATCTGGTCGTGATCTACGACGAGCTCGACCTGGACTTTGGCTCCATCCGCATCCGGCCCGATGGCAGGTCGGCCGGGCATAACGGGATGGAGTCGATCATCGGCGCACTCGGCACGCAGGAGTTCACCAGGGTCCGGCTGGGCATCGCGCCTCCGCACCCGGTGAAGAGCGGCTCGGAGTATGTGCTCACGCCGTTCCGCCGTTCGCAGGAGCCCGTGCTGGCGGAGGTGCTGGACACGGCGCTGGAGGCCGTCAAGGTCATCCTCGCCGAAGGCGTTTCGGCCGCCATGAATCGCTTCAACCGCCGCAAGTTGGAAGAGGCGGCGGAGTAGAACGGCAGGATTGGGCAGGGGAAGAGGTCCTTCGCTGCGCTCAGGATTTCGCCTGCGGGCTCAGACGCCCGCAAAGCGGCTCAATTTCGGCCGCCATGAATCGCTTCAACCGCCGCAGGATGGAAGATGCGGCGGAGTAACAGAACGAGATTGGGGCGACGAGAGTCGCCGGGAGAAGAAGAATGGATCGCAAATATGAAGTCATGTTCATCGTCCGGCCCGATGTGGCCGACGACGAGCTGGAGAAGCTGCTGCAGGCGCTGGAGACCAACGTCGGCAACGCCGGCGGGCGCATCACCGCCATCGAGCGCATGGGCAAGCGGCGGCTGGCCTACACCGTCCGCAAGTGCCAGGAGGGCATTTACGTCCTGGCCAACCTAGAAGGTCCAGGCAACATGCTCAAGGAGATCGAGCGCCGCCTGCGCGTGCAGGAGCTGGTGATCAAGTTCATCACCGTGCGCACCGACGAGGACGAGAAGCGCCTCGCCAAGATCAAGAAGCTGCGCGAGAGCCGCGTGAAGGGCCGCGGCACGCACGCCGTTCGCGAGAGCTCCGAGGCCGTGGCCGAGTCCGGTCCGGATGCGGCGCCGGCGGCGGTCTAACCACAGGATCCAATCACGCTCCGCGCCTTGATCTTGCCGGTATGCCCGGCGGGCAGCGGAGCCGAAGGAAGGACGCCAGCGGCGTCCGCGAAGGAGAGTCATGGCAGACGAGACCACGAAACCCACAGCACCGGAAGCGCCGGCGGAGACCCCGGCAGCACCGGCTCCCGCAGTGTCCACCGAAGCTCCAGCTCCGGCGCCGCGGCGCAGCAGCGGCCCCCGCCCCGGCGGGCGGCCCGGCGGACGGCCCGGCGGACGTCCCGGAGGCCCCGGCGGACGCGAAGGCGGCGGCCCGCGCAAGTTCTTTCGCCGCAAGAAGGTGTGCAAGTTCTGCACCGACAAGATTGACAGCATCAACTACAAGGACGTGCGCCTGCTCGCGCAGTTCGTCGCCGAGAGCGGCAAGATCATTCCCCGCCGCCTCACCGGCGTCTGCACCCCGCACCAGCGCCGCTTGAGCGAGGCCATCAAACAGGCGCGCAACATTGCCCTGCTGCCGTTCAGCGCCAAGCGCTAAGGCCGGGGGCTGCAAGGGTGCTTGGTGGAGCCGGGCTTCAGCCCGGCGTTGCGCGGAGAAATTGAAGGGGGCTTTAGCCCCTGAAGTCTGGGTGGCCCAGGTTCGCGGAGCGGAGCGCAGCTAACCTGGGGAACAAGGAGATTCGAGATGGAAGTCATTTTGAAGGAAGATGTTCCCAAGCTCGGCAACCGCGGCGACGTGGTCAGGGTCGCCGACGGATACGGCCGCAACTATCTGCTGCCCAACAAGCTGGCCATTGAGGCCACGGCGGGCAACAAGGCGGTCATCGAGCAGATGAAGGTCTCCAGCGTGCGCAAGATGGCCAAGGAGAAGGGCGCGGCCGAGCTGCTGGCTAAGCAGTTCGAGGGCGTCAGCCTGCTCTTCACCCGCAAGGCTGGCGAGGCCGACCAGCTCTTCGGCTCGGTCACTTCGAGCGACATCGCCCACGAGCTCGAGGGCCGCGGCTTCACCATTGACCGCCGCAAGATTGTGCTCGACCATCCGCTCAAGACGGTGGGCGAGTACACGGTCAGCATCCACCTGCACCGCGACGTGAAGGCCTATGTGAAGGTGACCATCGCCAAGGAGGCCGAAGAGGAACCGGCTGCTCCGGCGGCACCCGCAGCCGAAGCGTAGTTCGGAACGTCATCTTGGGCGAGGATGCGATGCTCAGCACTGGACCGTCATCCTGAGCGAGGAGGCGCACCAGCAGGCTCGCGCAGCGAGCCGAAGCGCCTCCGAGTCGAAGGACCCCGCGTTTGTCAATCAATCTACTGCCCCACATCTGTCCGTTGTTGGCGGATGTGGGGTTTCTTCATCTGAGGGTTGGGTTTCGAACAGTTCGGCTGCGCGGGAACCAGGCGATCTCAACTTCTATGCTTTTGGTACTTCAGCCTTCGCCCTGAAATTCGCAATTGCCTTCTTCCCAAGCCACAAGCCCAAGGCTGTCAGAATCAAGTCGGACGCAAGATGGACGGCGCCAAACTTCCCGCCTACGAGTTGAGACACCACAGTGGCGAGAAATGCCAATGCCAGCAGGGCCTCCAGGATTGCCACGAGGTAGCGCATGTCAAGTCTCCCTTCGAGAGTGTCCGAGAGCAGGGGTCACGTGAACACTCCCGTGCCGGCTCATCAACTGCAGAAATGTCTCCCAGATGATACGCCTGCGTAATGCCCCACATCTGCGTGCCGTTCGCAGATGGGGGTCTTCATCTGGCCGTTGAGTTTCGAACAGCCCCACTCAAGCCAACGGAAGGTGTCTAGTACCAGCACATGGTTTACGGGGTGTTTCAACACATCCTTTACAGTTTTTGGGGGTGGAACTTGTTCTGGTATCCAGCGTTCGACGATCGTCGAACGCTGGATACCGAGGTCGAGTTCCCTGATCAGCGTGCTGCAGTAATACACTTGCGCCCGACTTCCTATCTCCACGATCTGCACCCGCTCGCCGCAAAGAGCGCTGCTGAGTTTCCACTTCCTTCCGCCCCAGTGCAGCTTTCCCCAGCTGTCTACCTTCAGGACTCGAGCGCCCGCAGGATATCGCCAGGCCGCAGGCGCCGGATCGTAGCGCCGCGCGCTGGGTCGCCAGACCTCGGCCGGTGTCCGCATGCCCAGCGCCTCGTGCGGTCGAACATGGTTGTGCTCCCAACGAAACTCGTCCAGCCAGGCCTGCGTATCCGCCGAGGCTTGGCCGCGACGCTCCAACGCCCGCTGCAACTCGCCGTGAAAGCGTTCCACCTTGCCCTGTGTCTGCGGATGACGGACCCGGCACCAGTGCAGTTGAATCCCCTGCTTCATCAGCCACACCGATAGCCGTGTTAACCCCAGCGGAGAGTGCACCCCCCACCACGGAACCCCGTGATCCATCAACATCCCTTGCGGCAAGCCGCACTCCAGGAAAGCACTCTCCAACTGCTCCCGAACCAACTCGCCCTGCGTGCTGCCGTTGGCATGCAGTCGCACCACATAGCGGCTATGGTCATCCAGTACCGACAGCGGTCCTACGGCCTGGCCCCACTGCTTGCCTCCTTTAAAGTCCATCTGCCACAGCTCGTTGGGCTGCGTCCGCTCAAACCGCCCCGTGGCCACATCGCGCCGGTCTGCCTCGCGCACCAGATCGTGGCGCAACAGGAGGCGATGAATCGTGCTGTAACCCAGAGCGATGCCTTCGCGTTCCAGCACCACCCGCAGCTTGCGCGCGCCCCAATCCGGGTAGCGCTCGCGCAACTCCATGACTCGTTGTTCCAGCTCCGCCGGCGGCTGCCGCGGACTGCGCAGCGGCCGCCGGCTGCGCTCCACAATCCCCGACAGCCCGTGCTCCCGATACCGCTCTTTCCACACGTAGCCGGTCGGACGTGAGATCCCAAACTCCTCACAGAGCTGGCCGAACGGCTTGGCCTCTAAGCTCACTGCCACCACAAACCGTACCCGCTGTTCGTCAACGTCCATGGTCTTCCAAGGCATCGCCGTTTACACTCCCGCGCTCGCTGCGCTCGCGCAGGAGTGTAAAGGATGTCCCGGGACACCTTGTAAAGCATGTCATGGAACTGAACACCGCCGTTGCTTGCATGGGGTTGCTCGGGTAGAGCCGGGCTTCCGGGGTTCTCAATGGCCCTCGCCATTGGGGCAGAGCCCGGCGTTGCGCGGCCATAGATGAGGGGGCTTTAGCCCCCGGGGGGGGCAGATTCTGCGCGCGCAATCAGTTGGTGGATCGCACACAGAACGAAGGGAGCACCCGCCAGCCCCGAAGGGGCGGAATAGGATAGCCCCGGACGTAAGTCCGTGGTGCCGGCCGTTATTCAGGAGCGAGTCCCGCAAGGGACGGCACAAGAGAGCGCGAAGCGCTATGGCGTAAGGGACAACACATCAGAAGCATGAACTGACACCCAGCCGCTGAGGAATTTTTCAGTGGACTTCTCTTTCTCGCCGCAGCACTTGTTGAGGGGAGATGTCTCTTCCCTGTCGCAATCGTCTCCCGTAGCGCACGACGATCAAACCCCATCCCTGGACGATTGGGCCCGCAATCGCCCGGAAAATACTCCGCAACGTGTAGATATGGAATGACTTAGCTGGGACGTACCAATCGCGAGGAACACCCTTCGTCGCGCTCAATCCGCACGCGACCTTGCGCTCCGAGCAATCCCAATCGCCTCTTCTCCGCATCACGGCCGTCACTCGCACGGCAATTGTTTTCTTTCGTGCGCGCATTGCATTGCGTTGCGTGCAAGAGTATTGTGTTGCGGTGCTGCAACCGCGAAGCGTGCGCTTCACCGCCTTTCCCGCAGTGGCAGTTGCATGCGGGAGGGTTCCGCGTTAGCATCCGCGGTGAGCAGCAAAAGCCGTGGAGTTGTTGGCTATAGTTCGCTGCCCGCCGGCAGACACTTCAGGAGGAAGAATGACGTTCAACGACGAGACCCTTTATTGCCGTGACGACGAGATGGACGATTACGGCGACAGCGGTTCCTACGACGAAACTCTCGAGGAAGAAGAGTACGACGAGGAGGAAGAGGAGACCGAAACTGGAGGCGCCTCACACCTCGGAGAGTCCGTCGCTGTGCCGCCGGTAGCAGCGGCTGCCCCACCCAAGCCGCCCGCTTCCAAGCCCAAGAAGAAGGCCAAGAAGGCGAAGAAACCAGCCAAGAAGGCCAAGAAGAAGGGCAAGAAGGCAGCCAGGAAGGCCGGTAAGAAGATCGCCAAGAAGGCCGGCAAGAAGAAGAAGGCGAAGAAGCCCGCCAAGAAGGCCAAGAGGAAGAAGAAGGGCAAGCGCTAGATCTTCCGTTCTCTGGCGCTACGATCCGGGCCGCGGACTATCCGCGGCCCTTAGTTTTTGCCCGCCGACTCCGTCCCCGCGCTGCCGCGCCCCCTTTTCCCGCGCAGACGGCGGCGGGTGGCCCTCGATAAGGGCGAAGGGGTTGTCAAGCGATAGTTATCCTGAGCGGTGCGTGAGCACCGCTGGGCTTGTGTTTCGGCGAGAGAGGTTGAGGAGCGAGACGCTGGAACTCTCACGCTAAATCACCCTGCGGTGGACGATCGAACCGTTCCACCAACCATCGATACGGCCTCATCCCGCGGCCATGATTCTCCTATGCGAACATCCAGCCGGTGCTGGATGCGAGAGCGCCCAATCAACTCAACGGTCTAGCTTCTTGCGCCGACCAGGGCCACCCGCGGGCTGCTCTCGATGCGAACGATCTCCGGATATGGCGTGTGGCTGCGCATCATCCAGAAGAGTCGTACCGCCAATCTGCGCGCCGCCGCCACCTTGGCCACGCCTTTCGCCATGCGGTGGCAGCGATGCTGATACTGCTTGCGAAATCCTTCATCCAACCGCACCACGTTCTGAACTGCCTCCCCCAGCAGCATGCGCAGGAAGCGATTGCCCTGCTTGCTGATGGAGCCCAACTGCTGCCGGCCGCCGGAGCTGTACTCGCGCGGAATCAGCCCCAGATAGCTGGCCACCTGCTTGCCGCGCTGGAAGCGCGTGGCGTCGCCGATGGTGACGGCAAAGGCCAGCGAGGTGATCGGACTCACCCCCGGTTGCGTCATCAGCAGGCGCGCCACTTTGTCTCCCTGATCG
>Ga0209777_10002815_pt1 | contig 22309 bp, 18 predicted proteins | sample FrelakmetHBP12HB_FD_187147 | JGI IMG/M metagenome (GOLD analysis project Ga0209777, IMG submission 187147) | Freshwater lake sediment microbial communities from the University of Notre Dame, USA, for methane emissions studies -HBP12 HB (SPAdes)... | ecosystem: Environmental > Aquatic >...
GTACCAGAGGGAAGACTTCAAACGAAGCGCCTCGCCCTGCGCGGCCACGTTCGCGGGTCCTGCCTTGGATTGTGCGTCCTCCACCAGGCTCCTCGCGTTGAGCGCGTATTCCTCCGCGCTCTTGAAGTCTTCCCTCTGGTACGCTTCGTTCGCCTGCGCCACAGCGTCCCTTATGCCTTTCGTGTCCGCGCCTGCCTTTTCGAGCTCGGCGGTGCTCACGTCTATTTCGTTCATCAGCGCGACGTAGTTGACGGCGCTGTTTTTCAGTGCGCTTATCTGCGCCGCCAGTTCCGCCGAACGGTTGTAGTTGCCCTGCGAATACTGCAGTTCGGCCTCCTTGAGCAGGTCATTGACTGCGAACGTGGAGATGTTCTGTCCCGCAAGCGTCGCTATGTCCGCTTTTGCCCCGTCCATCGCGGACTTGGCGTCCGTTGCGCTGGTCGCAAAAACAAGTGTCGGTATGAACGCAAGTGCGACTGCCATCATGATTATTTTGTTCATTCTATCTCCCCCATATCCTGAATATTTTTTCAAGCGCCGACATGAACCTGTTGTACGCGTCGAAGGCGTGTTTCCTCGTTTTTCCGTACGGCCTCTTCTCCTCGTATTTCAGGCGCGCCTTTGCCGCTTCCCTGTTCTGCGCTATTTCCGCGCGCCTGCCTGTATAGGCCCTCATCTGCCTCATGTAGGTGTCCTTGGTAACTTTGCCTTCCTCGAAGTACCTGTGCTGCAGGCTGATTATCAGCTCCTTTATCTTTTTGTCCTCCAGCTCAAGCCGGCTCAGCTCCTCCGTTACCTTGACCATCTTCACCTTTTCCGTCGTCAGTTTTGCGATGCTTTCACGCACCTTTTCCAGCCTTTTCTCGTATTCGTACATGTTCCTGTAGAACTCCAGCTTGGGAACCGTCCTCTCCTTGTAATATTCCTTCTGCAGGCGTGTCATCAGTTCCGTCAGCGCCTTCTCCTCCTCGTGTAGCGCCGCCAGTCTTCTGGTCAGGTTCCACATGATCAGTTCGCGCCTGACGGATATCGCCAGGAACGAAACGATGGCCGACGCTATGATCACCGCCCACCACCATCTTAGAAGGAACTGCACGGCGTTTATCCGCTGCGACTCTATGGTGAACGTGAGCGAGGCCGCGCTCAGGCGCGATTCCGCAAGGTCGTAGTCCCCGCGGCCGAACGCCTCCTTGGCCAGCCCGAGCGCCTTGGTGCTTTCTGTTGTCTCCCTTCCGCCCGCCACCGCGTCCGTTATCTTGGACTCAAGGTCCTTTATCCCGTTGTTTACCGTGAACGCCTTTTCTTCCAGGCGCAGTATCTCGTCGGCAAGCTTTTTCGCACCGGCCAGGTCCTTCTTGTCGAGCGCGGCCTTCGCCTGGGTAAGCAGGTTGTTCTCCCCTCCGACGTTGAAGCCGGCGTCCGTCATGTTCCTTATCGCGCCCTCGGCGTCAAGAAGCGATACGTTTGCCGCCCCGGTCGTGATAGTGTGTATGAGAAGGTTGACGCTCGCGCTGTTGCTGACGGGCGATTCCGACGGCCCATTGACGAGGTATCCGCTAGTCGTGAGCCCGAGCTTTACCGTCTGGTCGCTCATGTAGGTCGGCGCCTTGACGGTTACGGTGAAGTACTTCGTCTGGTTCGGGTATATGACGTCTATAAGCGGCGGTTCGACAGTCACGTATTGCGACAGGAAGCCGCTCGTCTTCAGCGTGACGTTCTTGAGGGTCGCGATGCCGTTCGTGTTCGTCACGCCTATCACTATGGCTTCGCTCTTGCCTATCAGTATTTCCGTGCTGCTGGGCGTGACTATCCGTATGTCCGGCTGGGCCGCCCCTGTCCCGCCCCCTCCGGTCACGAATCCGACCGACCCCGCGACGGTCTCCGTAATTATCGTCCCGCCTCCCGTCGAAGATACCGTCACGGACTTGCTCGCGCTGCCCGTTGTTTCAGAGCTGCCCGCCGAGGCCAGGAGCGTCTGCGTTCCCGTCGTGGCGTCGCTCCCGACGGACACGACCATTCCGTTGGTGGCGCTCTGCCCCACGCCAAGCGTCCCTATGCTCGCGTTCTGCGAGCCCGATGCTATGGACCACTTTGACGGCAGCGACCAGGCAAGCCATGTGTTGCTGGCCGTGCTGTTGCCGATGTTCTTGACCTTCGCGAGCAGGTTTATAGAGGAGTCGCCCTGCGTCACGGCCGAGGGCGCGGTCTCTATGGAAACGTAAAGGTACGGACCGCTCACGTAGGAGGCGAGCGTCGCATTGACCGTGGCATTCTGCGGCGTGCTTGTGTTGAGCGCCGTTATGGTAAGGATTATGTTTTCCTGCCCTGTGGTTGACCCTGTCGTTGCGTTCACGGCTATCGCGGCCGTTTCGTTCGGTTGCAGCGTGAACGGCATGGATACGTTGAAGAATGCGTTCGATGCCGTCGTTATTTCGAACGTTATGTTCGCGTTGCCCGTGTTGTTTATCGTTATAGTTCCCAGGCTGGCGTTGGTGTTTATCAGCCCGCTGACCGCCCCGAGGCTGGTGGGCGTATTGTTCCACGTTCTCGTGTAGGCTATTGTCACGTTCGTCTCGGCGCTCTCGTTGGAATTGCCACTCGAATCGTTCGCGAAGACCTTGAACGTCCACGTATTTTCGGTGTTCGGCGTGAAGGTTCCGCTGTACAGGTTGCCCACAGTATTGGACATTTCCGTTTCGCTCCAGCTGCCGCCACTTTCCCTGTAGCGCAGCAGGACCTTTGACATCACCGTCTTTTCCGTCACGTTCGCCGTAACGGTAATCGTGGCGCCCGGATAGAGCTGCGCGGCTGCCGTGGGCGAGTAACTTACGTTGGTTATTTCGGGCGGAGAGACATGTGCCACTGTGAACTGTATCGTAGGTGTGGAGTTTGAGTTGGCAGGCTTGTCCTTTGCCTGCCAGATGCACTGGTGCACTCCCGTCGTGAGCAGGTCGACTGTGAAGGTGTAGTTGGTCCAGCCCTGCGTCCCGTTGAGCTGTGTCACATGTGACCCGCCAGTGATGTCCTCGAACAGTGTGGCGTTGCTAAGCGCTATGTTGTCGGTCCAGTGGGCCCAGCAGGTAACGGACGTGTTGTCCGCGGGCGAGGACGGCTCGTATCCGTAATTTGTGTATTGCGGCGCGGTCAGGTCGACCGCGAACGATATGTTGTTCGTTCCGGTCGCGCCCGAGCTGATGTTCGAGAAGAACGTGACGTTGTGCCAGCCCTCCGATAGGCCCGTTATGTTGGCACCGAAGTGGGTCGTGTCAATCCTGTCCATCGTATTGTTGTTTCCGTTGTCCGTGTTGTACGTGGAATTGAGCCCGGGCTTGTTGAGCGTTACGTTGACCAGCAGGTAGGTCTTTCCGGTTATTGTTCCGTTCGCCGGAGTGCTTACTGTTACGGTTGGCGGTACGGTGTCGTTCAGGGAGGTGTCGACGCTGAATACTACCGAGTTCGTCCCGACGTTGTTTAAGCTGTCATTGGCGTAGAACCTTGCTTCGAACGTGCCGTTACTGAGCCCTGAAAGGGTGCCGTACCAGTGCGTCGTGCTGTCATTTGAAAGCGTGAAGTTCGTGGTATCGTTTATTATGTACCAGGCGGAAGCGGCCGCTTCGCTGAGCGTGATGTCCGCCGATATTGCGGTGTATGAGTATGATGTGCTTGTGGGTGCATTTATCGTTATTGACGGCGGCGTGCTATCGGTTGTGTAATTGTCGCTGAAGTTCGCCGACGCGGACTCGTTGAACGAGTCGTATAGGAACGCGTACCAGTAGTGCGTCCCGTCGAATGCCTCAGCGGTCCAGGCGCAGCTGCTGTTCGCTGATGCCGTTGCGTTCGTGCAGTAGGTCTTTTGTGCGCAGGTCAGGTTGGCTATTCCCGTTGTGTTGCACACGACCAGCGTGAGGTTCTGCCCGTCCGGGTCGTACGAAACCGTCGTCACGCGCACGCCGCCTCCTCCCCTGATTAGCGTTGCGTTGTCCTGGCCGCTCGTGAAGATGGGCAGCTGTTTGATGCTGATGGTCTTGTTCTGTATGGCCTGCCAGTTTCCGGCCGGGTCGGTGCTGTTGTACCTGAGCACGTTCTGGCCGCGCGTTGTGAAGTTCAGTATCTGGCCCGTGGTTATTGCCGTGTTAGGCGTGCACGAGACCGCGGACGGCGGGCTGACGCAGTACATCGTGGTCAGAAGGTTGGCCGTAAAGATGTTGTCCTGTTCCGTCAGGCTGACGATGTAGTTGGGCAACGATAACGTCGTGGTGCTGTTGTCGTACGTCGTTGGCGCGGTCCAGTCAAGTATGGCGGAGGCGTTGAGGTCCTGCGACGCGGGCTGCTCGTTTCCGAGGCTGTCCGCGCAGCCGACGTAGAAGGCCTGTGCTCCCTGCGTGTATCCGCTCGGGCTGCACAGGGCGTTGCTTCCTGACAGTGTGCAGTTGTTGCTCATCGTTCCATAGGAGACGTTCGCCGTGCTCCACCTGCACTGCATGTTGCTTTCTCCGCTCACGCTTATGTTGGTCCAGCCGTCGTTGACATTATCGTAATACGGCGGCACAGTGGTGCCGTCCACGCTTGTTATGCTGGTAGTGGGCGGCGTGCTGTCCGTTGTATATGTCGCGTTTCTTGCCGAAGAGGAATAAACGAGGTCGGTTACCCCGCAGTATTCGGTGTGGCTCGTGCTGTCCGCCGGCGCCGCGAAGGTGCACGTTACGGACGAGTACGGGTAGCTTCCTACCGTGCTCCCGCCGGAGCAGCTGGTGTTGCCGTAGGTGGGCGACGGATTGTCCGCGCAGTAGAAATATATCGTATTGTTGTTCGGGTCCTCCACTCCGCTGGCTGTTATTGTTACCGTGCTGCCGCCTTTTACCGGGCTTGGTGACGCGGTTATGCCGCTCAGTGCGGGCGTGACGTTGACCGTGAACGCAAGGGTATCGGACGTGTTCGTCACATTGGAGGCGTCAGTGCAGGTCACGTTCCAGGAGTGAGTGCCCTCCGCTATGTTGTTGACGCGTATGCCGGTCAGCGTGTTGTTGGCGACCGAGCTGTTGCTTCCGCTTACGGTGTTATCCACGCTCAGGTTGCAGTTCAGGGACGAGTTCAGCGTGGTCAGTGCCGTGAAGTTGAACGTTATGTTCTTGGGCAGCGCGTTCGCGCCGTTCGCGGGCTGGTTCAACGTTATGGCCGTGGACGTCTGGGTGACATTGGCGTAGTAGGTCACGCCCGTCGCGTTCGCCGTGTAGTTGGCGTTTCCGGTCGAGTTGGCCTTGAACGCGTAATAGCCGACCGCAAGATAGTATGTGGTGCCGCTGGCCGCCGCGGTGTCGTTGTTGGAAAGGCTGATTCCGTCGGGTCCGCCGGATATCGGTGTTACGCCCGTCCCGTACACTACGGATATGTTCCCTTGCTGTCCGTTCAGCGTGAGGTTCACAATGTTCTGTGCCTGGCTGACGAACAGGTAGTAGGAGAGCCCGCTCGCGTTCGCCGAGTAGTTCCCGACTGCCGTGGCGTTCACCTTATAGATGTAGGTGCCCGCCCCGAGCGTTTGTATGTCTGGATTGCCTACCGAGGTTTCGTTTCTCCACAATGCGGCCACCGTATTGGCCGTTCCTGTGGTTATCGTTTCCGTGGGGTAGGTTGTGGATACGTTTTGGTTCGTGTAATCGGTTTCGTTGTTGATGGTGAGTGACACGTCATTGAACGCGCCCGTTATGCTGAACAAAAAGGCATCGGTTACGTTCCAGTTGCCAATCGAATCGTTGGAATAGCTCTTCCAGTAGAACGTTCCCTTGGGCAGTGTCTCGTTGTAGCCGAACGTTGTGGCATTGTAGCGGAACATGGTGTAGTTCGTTGCTATGCCCGTCCAGTTCCCTTCAAGCAGCGAGAAGTTGGTCCCGCTCGTTGCGTCGTTCCAGGTTATGTTGAACTTGCTGCTGTTCGTCGCTGAGTAATTGTTCGGTATGCTCGAGACGTTGCCGCTCCACAACGGAGCTTTCGTGTCGACCGTGAATATTCTCGGGTCGGAAGCGTTCTTGTTGCCTGTTATGTCGTTGCAGTATACTGTAACATTGTGCGGCCCTTCGGACACGCTGGTAAGGTTGTACCACGAGGTCGTTGCGGTGGAGTTCATTATCACGTTCGCTCCGCCGTCAATGCTGCGGTTGCAGCCGCTTGCCGCTTCGTTCGTGGTGGCATTTATCCATGTGCTGTTCGTGCCGTACGTTTTGTTTATCGGGCTCGTTATCGTTATCTGCGGAGGTACGTTGTCTCCCGTCAGGGAGAATGTCATGTTCGCGGTTACGTTCTGGTTTCCTGCGGTGTCGTTCGCGTACACGCGCCATCCTACTATCGTGTTGCTGGCCGTGCTCGCGTTCTTCCACGTGAAGTTCGACCAGTTGCCCGTGCCTCTTCCGAGCGAGAGCGGGCTGCTGTAGTTTGCGGTCTTGTTCAGCCATACACCCGTTTCGTTCGTCTGAAGTGTTGCCTTGTCAAGGCTGTAGTCGTCGCTCCATTGTACGGACAATATTATAGTGTCGCCAACGCTCGGCACGCTGTTGTTCTCCGCCTGGCTCAGCCAACGCGGCGCCTGTCCGTCCTCCGCCCAGGTGATGTTCGCGTACGCCCAGTCCAGCCAGAAATCGGCAAGGTTATCCGAGCTTTCCAGCCCGTACCAGCTTACATTGAGGCTGTTCGCTGCCGCGGCCGGATTCGGCCTGTTGCGCAGCCAGTCTGTTATGTTGCCGCAGACGACGTTCGGCGATACTGAGACAGACGACCAGTTCAGACATGTCTGCTGGGACATGAACAGCGCGTTCGTCCAGCTGTTCGTTCCCGACGAGTTCTCGCCGGCGTCAAGGCTGCACTGGTCTCCCGCCGCGTTGCCGAGTATGGAATCCCTGTAGCCTAGCACGCACACCTGCGCGTTCGTTATCTCCGCATTGGAGGGTATCGTTACGTTCTCCAGGCTGGCGTTGATTATGGCCCAGCTCGGCGGGCTCACCGTGCTTATTACAACATCCTCATAAACCGAGTCGTTCTTTATGATGTTCGACAGCGTGCAAGTCCCGCTTGTGTTAAGCTCCATGCAGCTCTCGATTCCGTTCGGGCTTTCTATGCCGCTAACGGCAAACGTCTGGTACGGCGTCGCGTTCCAGTAGCCGTTAGTGTCGTTGGACCATATCTTCCACGCCACGGTTGCGCCCAGCTTCAGGGACGTGTTCTGCCACGTGAAGTTGGACCAGTTCGCCGCGCTCACGAGGCTTACGGTGTTCGTTTTGTTCTGGAATGCGCCCGTCTCGTTGGTCTCAAGCGTTGCCGTCGAGAGTGTGGCTATGTCGGACCAGTATGTCGAGAGCATGAGTCCTCTTCCGGTTCCGGGCGCGGCCGGGCTCATGTTCGCGGTCAGGTTCGACCAGATGGGTGTGCTGCGGTTGACGGTCACCGTCCAGTTTGCAGTAGCGTACGAGCACTGCGAGACGTTGTCGCAAGCCTTGCAGTTCCAGAGTATCGCCCCGTTATTGAGGCTCGTTTTAGTGAAGTTGGTCTGATTGGCCGTGCCGCTGATATTGATGCCCGTGCTTGCCGCCCAGGTCCCGCCGTAGTTCCAGTAGAGCGTGATGTTGCTCAGCTGCTTGTCGTCCGTTGCGTTGCAGGTGAAGTTGACCGTGTCGAGAGTCGTTGTGTTCCCGTTCGCCGGCCCCGTGAGATTGACGGTCGGTGGGTTGTCGGTTCTTACCGTGAAGTTCATTATGTTTGTCACGTTCCACATGTTTCTGGAATTGTTCGCGTATATCTTCCAGCCTACGGTCGTTCCGCCCGTCACGCTCGCATTCTGCCAGGTGAAGTTGGACCATTGGCTCAGCCCGCTCAGCGCCATCGGGCTGCCGTAAGTTGTCTTGTTCTGCCACGCGCCGGTCTCGTTCGTCGAAAGTACGGCATAACTGAGGCCGTTCTCGTCCGTCCAGTTGGCGGACAAGTACAGCGGATCGTTGACCTCAGGCGTGCTCGTGTTCTGCGATTGGCTGTACCATTTGGGCGGGTCCCCTCTTTTGGAAAGCTCGTATGTCATTATCAGCTTCGAATTAAGGTTATTGCAGGCGCTTCCGGAGCAGCCGATGCCGTGCATGAAGCCCTTCGATGTGTTGTCTGTTATGCCGTATGGCGTGTACTGCGTGTTGTTCGTGGCATTGTACATGGCTCTGAAGCCGTAGAGCGGCTGGTTTGCGCCAGAAGAGTCCCAGAGTGTCGCATCGTTCGGTATGGCCGTTGCGCCTAGCGTCGCGGTCGTGGTCATGTCCGACGTGCCAGCCATGTTTCCGCCGTCTTCGAAGAAGGCGGACTGGACCGAAGTGTTGTCCTCTGGCAGCCTTACGGTGAAAGAGGTGTTCAGCCCCCCTCCCGCTGCGATTTGCACGGGGCTGGAGTTGACGTAGAACTGTACGGTCGTTTGGTTTGGCTCGGCCGTGAACTCGTACGTGATTACGGCTTTGGCGGACAGCGCGTTGCAGACGCTGCCCCCGCACAGCACGGAGAGGTTGAAGTTCCTTAGGGTGTTGTCATTTATGCTGTAAAGTCCCCCTCCCGAAAGGGTGGTAACGTTCGTCCCGTTCGCCAGCACCCTGAAGCCGTTCGATTCTCCCCCTCCGAAGTCCATCGCGGTGATCGGAAGGATGAAGCTTTTGTTGAGCAGTATCGTCAGCGTCGAGGCGGTGCCCTGCCAGCCGCCGTCCACCTCGACGAAGGCGTTCTTCACAACTATTCCATCACCGAAGAGCTGGACCGGGAACGTGGAGTTCCAGTAGCCCCCGCTAGGCGTTGCCGTGCCAGTTGAGTTTATGTAGAATTCTAATGTGGTCTGGTTCCGCGCGGACGTGTTGTAAGTGACGTAAAGCTTGGCGTAGAGGGCGTTGCACGCGTCCCCGCTGCACTGGACCGTGAGGTTGTATATGTTCTGGCTGTTGTCCGTGATGCTGTAAATGCTCGGCGTGCCCGTGCTGGTTGCATTAAGGTTTACGATGAAGCTTTCCGTTTCCGCCGTTGCCGTGCTGAGCGCTATCGAACTGCCTTGTTTTATGGCTGTGCCGTTCAGGAAGGTATTGAGCGTGAGCCCGTTCGTGCCCGGTGTCATCCCTCCTATCTCGAACCAGGCGTTCTTCACGGACGGTGATGTCCCGGCCAATTTTACCGGAAAAATGAACTGATGCGCACTGCCCGCCGCGAGCTGGCTCGTCCTGGTGCCGATATAATATTGTGCGGTCTGCATGGATGTGGCCTGGTTCTTGCTGATCGTGTAGGTTATCACCGCCTTCGCCGAGAGCGCGTTTGTCGCGGTCGAGGGGCTTAGCGAGAGCTTGAAGACCTGCGGAACGTTGCTCGTTATGCCGTACAGCCCGCCGCTCGGGCTCGTGCTGACGTTCGTTCCGTTCGCGAGGTAGCGGAAGCCGTACCATTCGCCGCCTCCCGGTATGGCTTGGAAGGCCAGTTGCGTGTCGTTGAGCAATGTTCTCACCGTTCCTGCTGTTCCCGCGGGCGAGGTGCCGTACACTTCTATGAAGGCGGACTTGACTGAGATGGTGCCGTTCTCGGGCAGCGTAACGATGAACGTGCCGTTCAGCCAACCGTTCGCGCCAACCTGGGTTGCTGTGTTGTTGATGAAGAATTCCGTTGTTTTGAGCATGGTGTCGGGCTGCCAGGTCTCGGCGTAGGCGGGGTCGTCCGGAGTGAGTATGAATGTAAAGTCCTGCCCCGGCATGAGCGCCATCATGTTCGCCCATTCGCCGCCGCACGCCCGCGTTTCAAAGTCCCATTCCTTGCATTTGTAGAGCGTGTCGCCTTTGGCGGTCGCCGTCACTTCGGCCGTTGTGAAATTTATCGCGGTCGGGTCTATTGCGAAAACTTCCGACGAGCCCGCGTACGCGCTCTCGGGAGTGTCGTCCACGCCTATTGTCTTGTCGCTGCCGTCAAGTTTTACCGAATGGAATAATATTTTTTTCACCGGCCCGCTCTCGGGCGTCATTTCCACGTCGTAATTGCCGCCGTCTATTCCGCTTGACGATTCCGTTCCCGCGCCGCTGAGTTGGGCCGACACTTCTGAGCCGTCCTTGAATATTTTGTAGTTTGCATTTACGGCGTTCCCGTTCGCGTCCTTGCCGTTGAAATTGATATGGAACTTCCTTGCCTTCTGCGTGGCGTTCTCGGTCAGGTTCTGCGTTGCGTTTTCGGCGGTGCTTGCGGTCGTATTTATTGTCAGGTTTTCCGTCGCGTTCGGTTCGATTGTTTCAGAAGTGTTGTCCGTCAGGTTCTGCGTCTCGTTCGCAGCGGTGTCAGTAATGTTTTGTGCTCCGGTATCATTATAAGTGTAGTTGCTGTCAACAAACGTTTCGTTCAAAATTGCGCTGTCGTTCGCCGTATCGTTCAGTGTGTCATTGAGCTCGCTCGCCAGCCCGCCCACGAAGAGAACGCTCGCCATCAGCACGAACGCCAGGACGAATGCTATGGCTGCCGTCTTGGCCATTCCTGCCATGCCTTTCAAACGGAAGTTTGCGTTCATTTTCTCATCCTGAAAAAGTTCTTTCGCCCGCGCTTCTCGCCCTCGACGAGTTTCTTTTTTTCTAGCCGCTTTAGGCTCACGGATATCTGCGATGTCTTGGCCCTGAGCTCGCCGTTCGTTTGGCCGGGGTACATCTCTCCCGCTATGTGCGCGGCGCAGCTCTCGCCGTCGCGCTTCAGCACCTTGACTATTATGCCCTCTACATGGGGAAGATATTGCGTTTTGCTCACACCAACAACCATTAAATCCGCTTAACATTGCTTAACATTAGGGCGGATTGCTTAACAATTTTGCCATTTGCGCTATATAAGTATTTATTTTGCGAGCCCTATGAATGTTTTTAAATGGAAACGCGGTATTCTTTGCATGCCGACTGCCTCTGGTTCAGTTTCAAAGCTTGGGAAGGGCGGGATATTGCTGCTGCTCTGCGGCGCGGACAGCTACAGCAGGGTCGTGCCGGCGACCGTTTCCGTCTTCGCGAAAAAGAAGAATTTTTACGGCGTGTACGTTACCGTCAACAAGCCGTATTCCGCGCTTGCGGAGAACTTCAGGAAGGATAAGATAGGCACGGAGCGCATGTTTTTCATAGACGCGGTCACGAAGATGGTGGGCGGCGTTTCAGCGCCTTCCAAGAATTTCCTGACCATACAGAGCCCGCAGTTCCTCACCGAGATGTCCATCGCGGTCTCCCAGGCCATGGACGCCCTGCCGAAGGGCGAGCGGTTCTTCATTTTGGACAGCGTTTCAAGCTTGCTGATTTACAATTCGCCCGGGACAGTCGCGCGCTTCCTGCATTTCCTTTCGGGGAAGCTGCGGGAGTGGGGCGCGCGCGGCGTCTTCCTGGCCGTTGATAGGGAAGTAGACGCTTTGCTGCCCTACATCACCCAGTTCGTGGACGAGACCGTTCATGTGCGGTGACGTTATGAAATCCAGAATAATATTGCAGTCGGAGGATGTGGTGAAGGTGTGTTTCGACCACTCAAAGTGCGACATTTTCCTTACTCCCGATAAGCTGCCCGTTTCCGATGTGGAATTAATAGGAATGGTAAGAAAATACCGCAAACTGACGCAGAAAAGCATGAAGTTTCATGCCTGATTTTCTATCCGCCTATGTTTATCGGCTTCGCGAGCGCCTTGGAGGGCAGCGGGTCGCGGAACTTGACCTTTATGGTGCCTGCCGTGCCGTGCATTCCCATCACTACGCCTACATATTTGGCCCCTTTCTCGTCCGTCCAGACCGCTTTCTGGCCCACGAGCTTGGCCGCGTCGCGCTTGCTGTTGATTCCGGGGACTCTTACGAGTACCTCTTTCGTATAGGCTATGTGATATGTCACGATTATTCCCTTAGGGTCCACCATTGCTATTACCTGTCCTTCTAGTATGTTGTTCATACTATCAGTTTTGACCTTTTACGCCGTGAGGGTTCAAAGGTGCAGAAATAGTTGAAACAACGAGGATATAAGACTATCGCTTTACGGGAACCTACGTTTCCTGTGGAGGGCATTCTTCCTCGGTTTTCCGCCCGTATTTGGCGCTCTTCAGCCTGCTTTTCGCCTCGGTCGCGTACTTCGCGAAGTTATGGAGGTCGAATCGCACCTTTTGCAGGGTGTCATCGTACAGTCCGGCATCCCTTGCCGTGTCCAGCGCCACCCTGTGCACGCCGGCTATCCTGATGTAGTCCTCGAAGAAGGCTTTTTTTGACTCGCCTTCGATGTATTTCTTGTGCATCAGCCACATTTCCGACCGCACTATGCCCACCAGCCACTCCAGCGGCTTGGAATCCGTGCTTTCCTTCTTCGGCCTTATGCAGTCCGCGTAATGTTCCGAGAAGTTCCTGTACTTGAGCATCTCCTGCCTTAGATAATTGACCCTGTCCTTCCTTATGGGCCTTGCCATAGAATTCACTTCTTCTGCTTCTTCTGCGCCTTGCGGGCCTTTTCCAGCCTTTCTTCCGCCTTCGCGAGCTTCTTTTCGGTCTTCGGCGGGAGCGACGGCTCCTCTTCGGGAAGTTTCGCCAGTTCCTTGGCGGTGGTCTCCATCTTTTCCGCCTCCTCCAGTTTTTCGGGGGGCAGCTCCGGGAGCCCGGCTTCCTTCTTCACTTTGCCCTTTTCCATGACCTTGCGCACGTCAAGGATGAAGCGGCGGATGTATTCCTTGCTCATGTAGACGTCGCGGTCCGATATCTTTTCCATCTTCTTGTCCTCGAGCATCTTGCGCATCTCCACGACGCGGCCGAACACGTCCGCGTACCACGGCGCCACGAGTCCCGCGTCCACAAGGTACTGCTTGAACGCCTTGGGGAGGTTTTCGGGCTCCGGCGGCAGCTTGTCCAGCGACTTCAGGGCGGCTACGCTGGCCTTTATCATCACTTCATAATTCTTCTTGATGTCGTAGGCCTTCTTGTCCTTCTCGAGCTTCGTGAGCAGGGTTTCCATCGTTTCAACGAACGTTTCGGCGCGCACTATCCACTTGTCGAGCTCTTCGCCCTTGATGTCCTTCACTTCCTTGTGTTCCACCGATTTTCTGAAGCTGAGCACGTCTTCGAAGTCCTTGGCGTACTTTTCCTCGAGTATGCCGGGATCCACGAGGTGCTTCCGCATCTCGCGCGCAACGACCTTCGGGGCCGGCGGACCGACGCCCACGTACATCAGCACGGCCTGCGCCGCGTCTATCATCCCCATGTAAAGGTCTTCCGCTATCATGTAGAGCTTGACCGACTTTACGCGGGCTATCCTTTTCGGGACGCCGCTTATGCGCTGCTCCGCAGCCTCTATGGTGGCGGGGAACTTGCCCCATTCGAGCAGCTTGCGCATCGGTATGAAGAAGCCCGTGTCGTAGACGGCATAGCCTTCTCGGACTATGTTGTAGAACAGCGGGTGGCAGCCGCGCACCCCGTCCCAGAACTCCGTGAGCGCTATTACCGGCTGCACATGCAGCCTCGGGTCCGTGTCGTTTGCCAGTTTCGTGATGTCCCTGTCCACCTTGTCCCGTATGTCGTCGAACTTCTTGAGCGGCATCTTGGTGTCGTCAAAAATAACATAGATGTCAACGTCCGATTTTCCGGTGAAGTCGCCCCTCGTGATGGAGCCCCACACGACAACGGATTTGATGTAGCCCTTGAACATCCCGATAAGCTTGTCCTTGAACTCGTTCGAGGATTTGAGCCGTGTTTCGAGCGAGAACTTGCGCAGCTTCTCCCCGATTTTCTTCTTTTCCTCTGCCATTTTAATCACTCTCTTTATTCATTTCCTTCTTTAAAAACCTCAAGCAGCGCATCACGTGCTATATTTGTCATCTCTATGTGCTTGTCCGCCTTGATGCGCTTCCATACTTCCTTTGCGATGTCTGCGCCGTTGTGCGTGGCCTGGTTGTCCGACACGTAAAGTATGATCGCGGCGGGCTTTTCGGCGGCCTCCGCCAGCTGGTAGACCGCTGCGGCTTCCATTTCCACGCCGTCGAACCCGGCGTCCTTCGCTTCCCTTATGAAGGCGGCCGTTTCGCACCTCGGGTTCGCTACGGTAAGTATTTTTCCCTGGCAGACCTCGTATCCGCGCTCCTTTGCTATCTTTTCCAGTTCGTCCGTGAGTTCCTGGTCCGCGCGCGAATAGGTCAGTTTTTCCTCCCAATTATGTTCGCGTCGCGCCACCGAAGATATCGCCGCTTCTTTCGCGATTATGACCGTATCCGCTTCTATGTCCGGCTTTATTGAGCCGCAGAAGCCGACCCCGATAACCGCTTCCGTGCGCGGGGATGTCACCACGCGGTCCATGTCCCAAGTGTCGGACAGGCCGTAATGCACCCCATGCAAGGTGAAGCGCCTGCCTTCGTGGTCGGCATGCACAATTATGGAATCTTTCCTTCCTTCGTATGTGATGTTCTCAAATTCCGCCTCGTAATGCCTTTTCAGCATCTGCTGGTAAAATTCGTGATCGGAAAAATTCATGGCCGTATGCATGTAAAGATGGTTTCCCAGCCCCAGAATCGCGAGTTCTTTTTTCATATTATCATTCCTTGTCGGCACAGATGGACCAGAAGTCCTTTTTGTTGTGCACGGGTTTCATTTCCGTCATCTTCATGCCCGCCTCTTCCAGCAAATCTATTATTCCGGGCTTTCTGGGTTTTGTGCCCCTGCCTTTTGCGTCGTAGATAGTGTGTGCGCGTTCGTCGAACCCTATGTAGTCTTCCGTTCTTTCAGGGTCCTGCGTGCTGTTCTTCATGGTCACAAGGTGCAGCCTGCAGCCGGGCTTGAGCACCCTCCCGATTTCCGATATCGCCGTTTTCGCGTCCTCGAGCGGCGAGAATTTCTTTTCGGGGTGGAATATTCTTTCCGCGCGCGGCACCATCATGAGCATGCCGTAGCAGGCCACGCCGTCGAAACTTCCGTCCGGATAAGGAAGGTCAAGTGCCGAGCCTATGTCGACCTCCCTGCTTGCCTCTCCGGTCCATTCCATTATTTTTGAATCGGGATTGGGAATCCCGTGCCTTGCCAGTTCCGTTTCTATGATGGAAAGGTTTATTCCGTAGCAATCGAACCCCCGCTTTTCCAGGAAATAAAGGACATATCCTTCTCCGCATCCTACGTCCAGTATTTTGGCCTTCCTGTCGCCGAGATGCTCCTTCCATTTCTTCGCCGAACTTTCTCCGTTTTCGTACTGCGGTTCTGGGCGCATCGAGCTTCCGCCCGTCCTTCTGCAGAATATCTGCTCTTCGTATTTCATCTGTTTCTCCGAGAACTCAGAGAAGTCCAGCGCGTAACCGGGTATTTTGTGTCTTTCAATAAAATTCAGAATGTCCTGCTGTACCATAATAGTATTTACTATAAAGTAGTATATAAAACTATCGACTTGAACCTTCCGTTTTTGGGAGTTCTAAGAACGGAAAACCGATAAAACACGTTTAAAAGGCTGGCGGAGCCCTATTTCAGCTTCCTTTTTGACCATTCTTCCAGTTTGCCCTTCGCCTGGGCCGCGGTGCCTAGGAAGCCGTAGTCCTCTTCGGGGACGGTCAGCAGCCCCTTGAGCGGGTCCAGCGCGTGGTCCCTGACGGAAAGTACCTGCCGCGAAAATTCCGGCCCGCCCCTTGGCATGCCGAAAAATTCTTCGGGCAGCTTGTCGGGCGGCACGTCCATCTCCAAATATTTCACGATTATGCGCAGCGAGAGTATGGATTCCTTCACGGGTTCCTGCCCGCCGCCGCGCTCGAATATTATTATTGCGTCCTTCATTCCCTTCTTCCTGAGCATCCACAGTATCTCGTAGACGTAGACCTGCGCCTCCGAGCCAACGGGTATCGGCAGGTGCGCGGGCGCGAGCGGCGCCGGATAGCCGACGTGCATCACGAAAACCTTCTCGCCCGCGTTGTACGGCATGCTTTCTATGTCCTTCTTCGGGTCTATGTTCGCGGACAGCATGTGCTCCGCATCGACGGCCACGCCTATCAGGGGATGGTTGATTGCCTTTACCATGTAATAGATGTGCGACGCCTTCGCCAAACGGACTGTTTCCTCACCGCCCTTTCCTGCCATCGGCGTCTCGAACACGAGCTTCATCTTCGGGTCCGTTTTGGCCAGTATGGGTTTCGGGTCCGTTCCCGGGCTCTTCCTGTTCGGGCATCTTTCCGGATAGAAGTGCCCCCAATGGTAGGCCGCCGTGACTGCGGGCACCCAGCTTTCATACTTGTCCCTGAACTTCGGGTCGTCTATGCTCCCCCCGCCCGTGATGTCGTTCCAGAGCGTGTGCAGTTCCGCCGGGCAGCTCTTTCCGCCGTTCTGCATCCATTTCGCGATTATGTAGTACGCCACCCTCTCGGTGCCGTAGCCGGTGTCGTCCGTGGCCAGCGTGGCGAAGACAGCTTCCTTTACCTGTTTAACCGCTTCTTCTTCGAGCTCCTCCTTGGTCGGCATTTTTATTTCCTCGGGCTTTTTGCCCTTCCTTATTTCCTCCTCCGCCGTCTTTTCGTAGCGCGCGCCGACCTCGGCCCGCGCGTGCCCCATGTCCAAATAGCGGCGATGTTCCAGCACGCTGACGATGAATTCCTGCTCGATTGCCCATTCCAGCAGCCAGTCGTTTTCCTTGAGGAGATCCGCCAGTGGCCTGCCCCAGATGTCGCACAGTCTCATGGTCTGGAACTCCCTCCACATTACGAAGAACGGGTCGGAGGTCGAAGCGTGGAACAGAAGGTATTTTGCCTTTACCATGGACGAGCCCTCTATCTCCGCGATGAACCGCGCGTGCGAGCGCTTCCACTCCTCCATGAGGGCCGAGTCGAGCTTGGGGAAGGCGTCCGAGTATTCGGGCACCTCGCCGTGCAGGCCGTACTGTATGCCCATCTTCTCGCGGACGTCCTTCATTTTCTTCTCTATGTTGGGTTCCTTGAATTCCGAAATGCTTTCCAGGTCGAGCTGCGTGAACATCACGCCCTTGAACATCGAGAACATGCTCTTGCTGGGCAGGCCGACGTATTCGCCCTTCTGCTCCTCGCTGACAGCCCTGAATATTCCGCTCGATACGCCTATGGTGTAGCCCATCTGAATTACCGCAAATACGTTGTCGCGTTTTATCCGACGCCCATCTTGTTCATAAGCAGGCCCGTGATGTTTCCGAACATCCTGCCGCTCGGGATGAGGTACTGCTTCGTTATCCTTTCCGCAAAGTCGCTCTCGTAGGGGCCGTTTTTTATGAACATGCCCTTGTGGGAGCCCAGCGCTTTCCCGGCCTCCCCGCCCGCCTTCTTGACGCCCGCCACGGCTTCGCCCAGTTCCGTCATGAGCTTTTTCAGCTCGTTCGGCTTCTTCTCCTCGGGCTTGCCGAAAAGGTCCTCGTAATCCGTCTTCATTATCTCGCTCATCGATTTGTCGTCCCTTTTCACGCCGAGCATCTCCTCTATGTAGCGCTCTATCTCCCTTTCCATGCAGACCCTTTCCACCTGCTTGACCAGCATGATGTTCTGCGACAGCACCCACGTCTTGATGTTGAACGTTATGTCCTCCAGCTCGCCCACCTGCAGCCTGAGCCCGAGCCTCATGACGTCTATCTCGAAGAGCACGTAATAGAGCTCGCTTGCGTCCAGCCCCGGTATCTTGCTGCTCTGCCATGCGCTCTTCAGCTCGTCCACTATTTCGTCCGCCATGTCGCCCTTCTTGCCCTTGTTGAGCAGCCACGGGTATATCGAGGCCAGCCCGCGCTTCGGGTCCTTTATGAACATTTTTGCCCAGCTGTCGTACGGGTCTATCTGGAACTTGCCGTGCTCGCCCGTCTTGACGTGCGGCGCTTTCTTGTATTCGGCCGCCCTGTAGGGCTTGAAGGCCCACAGCCTTATCGAGTTCGAGAAGGAGGCCTGGCCCGTGAGGTCGGCGAAAGCCGTGACGGCCCTTTTCCTTTCCTCGGGCCTCTCGTGCCCGACCTTCATGGACTTGTAGCGTGAGATGTAGGGCTTTATCCATTCCTGGTATTCCTCTATGCTTTTCTTGCGCGCCGCCACCAGCCCGAGCAGCATCTCGTAGCGGTCCCTGACCGTCTGGCCGAAAAGCTTCAGCCATTCCCTGAAAAGCGTGTTCTTTGACTTGAGCACGACCGCTTCGGCCCTGCTTATTCCCAGGTTTTTCATTATGCCCTCCACGGTGTCGTCCTCTCCGGACAGCGCGTAGAAGTCGGACATTATGGTCGGCCACCTGTTCCTGGCCATTTCTATTAGGGACAGCTGCTGCGTGTGCACGTCGACCTGGTCCATGAACATGCTCTTCAGCACGTGCTCGGCGCTGAGCATCTTGGCCTTCCTTTTTTCCTTGTCGGATTCCTTCTTCGCAATCTCGACCGCGGCGAAGTAGTCCATTATTTCCCTGTATTTCCTGAGGTCGTGCTTGACCAGCTCGTAATCGGCCACCGCCTGCGCCGCGCTGCGCAGCCCCTCCTTTATCGTGGCCTCTAGCGAGCTCTTCGTGGCCAGCGTCCTTTCGTAGTATTCCCTGTGGGTCGGGGAGACCTCTATCCATTCGTCCACCTTTGTCACGTTGTACTGCCATTTGAGAAGCTGGAACGTCAGCGCGAAGTAGAGCCCCGACGCCGTGCCGGGCGCGCCCGTGAAGTTTATCTCTATCTGCTGGTTGCTGCCCCTTTCCACCCCGACCGCGTCGGCGGGGCCCGCGCAGACGTAGTTACCGAGGTATTCCGAATGGGGCTCCGTGGAGGGTATTCCCGCCGTTTTCCAGCTCTTCTGGAAATCGCCGGTTATGCCGGGGAGTATGCTGAACGGCTGTTGGTCAGTCATTTTTTCACCTATGTTCTCATCCCAGGAACAGCAGCGCCGCCCCAAGCACCACTATCAGTATGCCTAATATCATTATCGTGCCCGTGAAGGACGCCTTTTGGTAGTCCGCCTGCCACGGGAAATAAACGACCATCCAGAGCCCGCCGAGCAGAAGGACTATGCCGAGCAGCTTGAGCGAAATTATCACAAGCAGCCAAATGAAGCCTATTGCGATGGCCAGGCCGATGAGGACGAACGTCGTCTGCAGCATGGTCTCGTACTTGTATTGCCTCGTCAGTTGCGCCTCCATGTGATTAGTTTTGGGCGCCCGACTTAAATATATAACCTACCCCGCAATATGTTTATCGGGAAAAGGTGGTTTCATGGTTATTGCGCGCACTAAACTGATGCTGCAGGACGATCTGCTGAAGCCGCGTCCTATGTTCAAGATAAGCTATTCGGGCCCCAAGCCCACCCGCTTCTACAAGGAGATACCGGAGCTCCTGGCGGCGGCGTTCCGCGTCGACATGGGCCAGATACAGGAGAAGAACATCAAATGGGACAAGGGCGACCCGACGAAGTTCAAGGTTGTCTGGGAGATGGACAAGGACCTTGACAAGTTCAGCTACTACATGATCGAGCTGGAGATTTCCGGCAGCGAGAGCAAGGGCTTCGGTACGGTCGCCATCAAGCTCGGCGACGGCGTTTTGAGGACGGAATACCCGCAGGACACGGTCTGGGAGCGCAGCCTTCTTTACGAGATGCTCAGGGTGATGTGGCACAGGACCTTCTACAGCCAGAAGCGCGAGGAGTGGATAAGGGACGGCAGGCGCATGCTCGCCACCTTCCTGGACGAGCTGAAAAAAGTGATGCACGAGTACAAGGAAGAGGCCTGAGAAGCCATGGCCAAGGAAACAACGATAGTGACGGACGTTCTGGCGCCCGAGCGCGAATACGTCGCTGAATATACCGCTCACAATCCGGCCAAGTTGCTCGGCGTGATGCTGGAAACCATGAAGCAGGTCTGGCGCATCTCCTCGGCGGCCGTGTTCGCCGACAAGATAAAATGGGACGTTACGGGCGACAAGATAGACTTCTACGGCGAGTGGCGCGCCCGTCTGGGCTTTGACAAGCGCACGACCGTTTGGAACAAGATAATCGCGCAGGGCATGCAGGACGCAAAGACGAAGGAAGGCGTGGTCACCATACGCATAAAGCCGACTATGGAGACGAAAATAGAGTCGGCCACTTCGCTGGACCTTGCCCTGAAGACGGCGTACCTTAACAATTTTTACAAGGAACAGATGATGAAGTACGTTGCCGGCGCGAAGAGGCGCGTAAACGACTTTGACGAGGCCATGCGGGAAATTTTGGAGATCGGCGAGAGGACGGGCCCCACCAAGGGCGCCGGAAAACTGTGATTTTCATGTTCGGTTTCGGAAAAAAGAAGAAGGAAGAGCCCGTTGAGGCGCCTGAAGAGACGGTTCCCGAGGACGAGATAGGCGACCGCCTGTTCCCCGGGGAGCTGGAGAAGTTCAAGCTTAAGGGCCCGTTCGAGGAGGCGCTGGAAAAGTCGGATTCCCCGCCGCCGCGCTTTGCAGGGCGCGCCCGGCCTGCCGAAAATAAAGATGACAACGAGATGGTCGTCGCCAGGCTTGACGCGATAGAGGCCCGTTTGAAGGTCGTAGAAGAAAAATTAAAGCGTTTATAGTTCCAGGACGTCCGTCGAGTTCTTTTTGAAAAGCCGCGCGTGACTTTGGTCGAAAGCCAGCGGGTCGTAGTTCCATATCACGGCGGCGGCGCTGCCAGAAATATGATCATAGATGTACTCCTTCAGCCTGAGCAGGGCATCGAACCCGTTATGGCAGGCGATGTATTCCACCCCCTCCACAAAAATAGCTCTCTTGCCTTTGATGTCTTCGAGCATGCTGGAGGATATTTTGGGCAGGTCGGTCGGGTTCAGGCAGGTCTCGTTCTTGTCAAGGTTGCTCGTGAACCAGCGCGTGTCCTCCTTCTTGAAGATGTTGAGCTCGCTGAGTATGGACGGTTTCATCCGCGTATAGACCCTGTGGCCCGAGAACTTTTTCCTGTATCCGTTCTTCACGCAGTCGTTCAGGAGCTTGAAGGCGTATTCGCGGTTCGGCTCCTCCAACGCGTACATGCTGCCCGGCTCTATTTTCCTCATCTTCTCGAGAAGTATGCCGTATCCCGTTTCCTCGTCAATCTTTTTTGGCTTCACTGCAGACAACGCCGCCACGCAATCACCGAACCAACGTCTTCTCAGAATGCGGAAAGCTGATATTTAAGCCTTTTTCTTGATGACGAAAATGATTTCCTTTTCCTTCATGTCTCCTATTTCAGCCATCAGCGCTTTTCTGTCGATGTCCGCGCGGTGAGGGACGTCCGTCCTTGACGTTTTGACTTCATATCCGTCCGGAACCTCGCTTTTTTCGGAGGCGTACACGATGAAAGTGGTCTTTGTAGGTACGTATGTCTGGTAGCCTATCAAACGGTTGCCTTTTGATTTGATTTCCTTGACGGCTTCGCTGATATGTTTCCTGTACGCTTCATTTTCTTCCTTTCTTGCCTCGTCTTTCTCCTTGGTGCTGTGAAAATTAGGGGTCTCGATGACCCTGACAGAATACTTCGCCTTTTCTTTCGTGTTTTCAGCCATGCTTACGCCTGAAGATAAAAGGCAAAGGAAGGATAAAAAGAGATTCAGCTCTTCCTTCGTATGCCGAGCTCGTGCATCTGGTTGGGCGTCAAAAAATGCGGGTTCGGCATGTCTGCAGGGTTCATGCTGTGTGGGATGCCGTAGGCAGGCGCATGCGGGAAGTTCTCGACTGGTTTGTACATTGAACTTTCGTACTCTTCCATTCTAGTTCTCCTCCTTGACCTTCTTCTCGACTTCCTCTTCTATGCCGAGGTTCTCGACGAGCTCCTTGAAGCGGTTCCTTATGGTTACTTCCGTAACGCCTATCGCGTCGGCGATTTCGCGTTGTGTCCTTTTTTCGCCTTCGAGCACGGCAGCGATGTACAAAGCAGCGGCCGCGACTCCTGTGGGGCCCTTGCCTGACGTCACTTCGTTCTTTTTCGCTTCGCGCAGGAACTGTATCGCGCGTGCCTGCACTTTGTCGGAAAGTCCGAGCATGCTTGCAAAGCGCGGAACATAGTCTTGGGGCGGCGCCGGAAGTATCCTTACGTGCAGTTCGCGCGCTATGTAACGATACGTCCTGCCTATCTCCCTGCGCTCGACACCGGAGGCTTCCGCTATCTCTTCGAGCGTGCGGGGCGTTCCCATTTCCCTTGTCACTGCGTAAAGCAGGGACGCAATAACCGACTCCATCGAACGGCCGCGTACGAGACCGCGGTCGACCGCCTGCTCGTACTTCTTGGCCACCTCTTCGTGGACCGATTTCGGCAGTCCTAGGAAACTGATCAGCCGTTGCAGCTCAGACAGGGCGAAAGACAGGTTCCTGTCCTTGCTTTCAACAAGCCGCTTCTGCCAGATCAGTTTCCTAGAGA
>Ga0209777_10002816_pt1 | contig 22308 bp, 25 predicted proteins | sample FrelakmetHBP12HB_FD_187147 | JGI IMG/M metagenome (GOLD analysis project Ga0209777, IMG submission 187147) | Freshwater lake sediment microbial communities from the University of Notre Dame, USA, for methane emissions studies -HBP12 HB (SPAdes)... | ecosystem: Environmental > Aquatic >...
TGTCGGCCAGCGGTTTACGGTGACGGCGCAACTCAAGCGGTGGAACCCGACGACGAGGAGTTACGTCCCGCTTGCCGGGAAGCCGGTTGCGATCGTGCACTACTACAAAGGCGTGCGCTATAATGATGTGACAAACAAGCTTACGGATAGCGCTGGCAAGGTCTCGGTCTCTGTTGTCTGTGGCTCCACCGGCGTGAGGTACTGGTATGCGACGTTTGCTAGTAACAGCCAATACGCGAAGTCGCAAGCCGGCCCAGTGACGGTGAGTGTTCGAATCTCGACGACGCTTTATGTGTGGACGCCGCCTGTGTATAACCCTGCTTGGCTCAGTGACCCGACGCACTCTCCTGTAAAACAAAGTGGTTATGCGGGGGTTCGTTACGCAGTAAAAGGCGCTGACGGCAAGAATCCGTGCGGTGTAGCGAAGTATTATATCGACAGCAGCTTAGCCGGCGGGACATGGATGGTCACGCCCCGCAGCCCGTACTGGCAAGGCTGTCCGGCGGGACTGCCTGGCGGAGCTGGGGGACTAATCTTATACCCAGAAGATACGATGGAGCTCTCGCTTGGATGGCACACGCTGAGGATACATTACCTTGGAGACAACACGTATGCGCCCTGTGACTTCGTCGGCTCATTTCTGGTGGTCGCATCGTGAGAACCCGACAATGAAGCTGGGGGCGGGCCACAACGCAAGAGTACCGGCTATTAATGAGTGAGTTAAAGCCATTCATTGAGGACAGATGCAAGATTGGGCCGCGTGAGTGGGATGCTACCAGCGTTCTTTATGATGCGTATAATGACTGGTGCGAAAAGCATAGAATGGTGCCTTTGGATACCCGGCAATTCGCACAACGTCTAGGCGATTATGGTTGCAGACCGAAATCAAAGAGATTAGATACGAGTAAGAATCCAGTACGTGGTTGGTTAGGGATTAGATTACGCTTCGATTCAGAAACAAAGAGCGAGAGTGAGTTATTTACAGATGATGAGGGTGAAGAGAATGAGGATGGACTGCAAAAATTCGCATAATCTTGCTCGATTTGTGTACAGATGTGACGGATGTGACGGCATTTTCCATATTTCGCTCGTGAGAGAAAAATTCATTATGAAATTATGGATTTTACCGTCACAAGCGTCACATCTGTACACAGATGTTGAGCACCGCAAACAGCGACTGGCCAAACTTCAACATGATGGCCCCGTGGAAGCTAAAGCCTTCGGGGAGAGAAAGCAGTTGGAAGCGGATGCCATCCTTAAAGATGCCGACCGAAGGGAAGCCCAGATAAACGCTCAAATCGCAAAAGATGTTGCGGAATTGAAAAGACTGGTAGGGCCCGAAGAGACGAGTTGAAACAGATGACACAATGGATAGCAGACCACATAATTTATGATACTGAAACATCAACCATTATCGCTTCAAACGCTGGGGCGGGCTTTACGGATGAAAAACGGTTATACCGGAGCAATAACGGGAAATATTTCCTAGTCGATGGTTCCCGTTTCAGTTTAACCCAAGCCGTACAGGTTAAGCCGCTTTCACAGGATGACGCAGTATCTGAGTGGAATCTATTACAAACAAAAGTTGTTGGGTACAAAGAAGCGTTCCCAGAAATTGAGTTTAGCGACGCGTGATGGGAAAGACCCGCACGAGCGTCGTATAAAGAGAAGCAAAGTCGCAAGGTCGATGCGGAACAGATAACAAATCGAGCTTAGCGCTCGGGCGTGCCCTGATGTAATCAAGGATTCCTGAGTAAGCGAACGCTTTTTATTTAGAGATAAACCACCGTCTCATCAGCAATGCAGATTACATGGCCCGAAATTAACGAGCGTACTATCTCGTTCGTTCATGAGTGGAAAGACGCGGGATACGAAAAAGGTGAGGCTCAAACCTTTTGGAATCAGTTTTTTAATGTTTTCGGGATACCGCGACGTAGGGTAGCGGTCTTTGAGAAGCACGTCAAGTTGTCAGGCAACCAGCGGCAAGGCTTCGTTGACCTTTTTTGGAAAGGGAAGCTAATCGCGGAACATAAAAGCCGCGGTAAGAGCTTAGATGCAGCCTACGAGCAAGTCCTCGATTATATGAGTGGTCTTATCGACGAAGAGCTCCCCCGTTACATCATACTTTCTGACTTTCAGCGCTTCCGGCTGTATAACCTTGATGATGATGAAGAATGGTCGTTTGAACTAACCGAGCTACCTCGGCGTATCCACCTCTTTGACTTTATGACCGGGCATATACGTCATAGATATCAAGAAGAGGATATAGTCAACATTAAAGCGGCTGAGCTGATGGGTCGGCTGCACGATGCCATAAAAGATAACGGTTATAACGGACACGCACTTGAGCTCTTGCTCGTCCGCTTCATGTTTTGTTTATTTGCTGATGATACGGGCATTTTTGAGCAGGGGGATTTTGCCTATTACATTGAGGAGCGCACCCGCGAGGACGGCGCGGATGTAGGCGCACAGCTTACATACATCTTTCAGTTATTGAACACGCCCGAAGCCGAGCGACCAGTTAACCTCGATGAGGATGCAGCGAGATTTCCCTATATCAACGGGTCGCTATTTGACGAGACGCTCCCTATTGCGACGTTCGACAGAAAAACACGCGATATACTGCTCAAATGCTGCTATTTCGATTGGTCTACGGTCTCGCCCGCCATATTCGGTTCACTGTTTCAAGCCGTCGTTGAACCTAAAGAGCGGAGAGATTTCGGAGTTCACTATACCTCAGAAAAAAACATACTCAAGGTTATCAAGCCCCTCTTTTTAGACGGGCTACAAGCGGCGTTTGAAGCAAAGAAGCGTAACAAGCGCGCCTTAAACGAGCTACTTGAAAAAATCGGCTCAATGAAATTCTTAGACCCCGCATGTGGGTGCGGGTCGTTTCTCGTCGTAGCATACAAGGAGTTGAGACGGCTTGAGCTAGAGATTCATAAGAAAATACAACAGCTCGAAGGCAAAAATGAAAAATATCGCGGTTTGGTGCTCGACGTGGTTGCGGTATTCAACCGCGACATTAACGTCGATTCGTTTTATGGTATTGACCTCTTTGAGTTCCCCGTCAGGATTGCCGAGGTGGCGCTTTGGCTTACTGACCATCAAGCAAACATAGACTTACAAAATGAGTTTGGCCTCTATTTTGCGCGTTTACCACTCATAAGCGCTCCTCATATTATACAAGGTAATGCGTTAACGCTCGATTGGGAGAGCGAAATACCTAAAGCTGAACTTTCTTATATTTTAGGTAACCCTCCTTTTTCTGGTAAGCAATACCGCTCGGATGCGCAAAATGACGACATAGCTGCGGTATTTACCAACAAGATTCAAAATTATAGAATCCTCGACTATGTTAGCGCGTGGTATGTCAAAGCGCTCGAGTATATCCAAGGAACCGCGATAGAGGTTGCGTTTGTTTCTACTAACTCAATCACTCAAGGGCAACAAGTCGCGCCCTTATGGGAATATCTTCTCGCAAACGGGTTATGCATCAACTTCGCGCATCGCTCTTTTAAGTGGACCAATCTAGCGCGTGGCAAGGCAGGCGTCGCAGTTGTCATTATCGGCTTTGCTACGTTTGATAGAGAGCGAAAACAGCTATTTGAGTATGTCAGCGCGTTCGACGAACCGATGGCAACCACAGCGTCAAACATCAATGCTTATCTCGTAGACGCTGAGAACATATTGATTAAGACTCGGACTTCTCCGCTTTCTCACGTGCCAAAAATAACATTTGGTAATATGCCTAATGATGGTGGATTTTTGCTTTTAACTGATGTAGAAAAAGCTGAATACATCAAGCAAGAGCCCCTAGGTGAGAAATATATACAGCAACTTATAGGCGCTAATGAGCTGCTTCACAATATCAAGCGTTGGTGCTTTTGGCTAGTTAATATTGAACCTGCGGACCTTCGACGCTTGCCACTACTACGGGCGAAAGTCGAGAGCGTTCGACAGTATAGGGCGGCAAGCAAGCGAGAAACGACGAAAGGACTGGCCGAACAAGCGTATTTATTTGGCGAGATTAGACAACCCGCGAGTGCATACTTAGCTGTGCCGGGCGTGTCTTCTGAAACTCGAAAATATGTTCCGCTAGCTTTTTACGACTCGTCTGTAATTGCTAACAATCTGGTGCATATACTAGAGAACGCTAGTCTATATCATTTTGCAGTGCTTCAATCATCTATGCATATGGCATGGGTTCGGCAAATATGCGGACGGTTAGAGGAGCGACTCCGGTATTCAAGCGGCCTCGTTTATAACAACTTCCCTTTTGCTGACGACCCACACCCTAAAGATGTTCAAGCAGTTAGTGATGCAGCAGAAGAAGTTCTCAAGACGAGGGAGCGCTATCCTAACGCTTCCCTCGCGGACTTATACGATGCCCTAGCGATGCCGAAAGACCTCCTCGAAGCACATAAGCGACTAGATAAAGCCGTTGACCGCTGCTATCGACGCGACGCTTTCAAGACTGATGCCGACCGGCTGAGATTTTTGTTTGAGCGATACGTGGAGCTCACGTTGGAGAGCTTGTCATGCTAGACGTTGCTCTGTAACATCAAACGGTAAAAGTCAATCCTGCGGTTTCTGAAAATCTCTTTTGAAATCATTAACGTGTTTTCCTTGTATTTTTTCAAATATTGGACTTTTCGACATTCATTCGATAAAAATGCTTTTTTTACCGCCACAAGAAACTCAAGAAACTCCTTTAGGACCTCTCAAAACTCTCAAAACTACCAAACTACCAAACTACCAAAACTGCCCACAATCTGGTATCGTAATACACCGGAATATAGTTCATATATGACGCTACGATGCTCACTTTCGTTCGCGTCTCCGCTAATAGCGCAGCGTGTTCCTAAATACCCGTCCGTATCTCATCGCTCGTTATTTCATTTTTCTATTTCCTTTGACTGAAGGGTTCCGTTCCACAGCTACAGCAACAACTCCTAGAGTAACGACATGAATTGCTGCATCGATGCTGCATAATATTGAGTATTTGGTCAAAAAAGTGCACTACTTATGCAGCACGCACTTTAACTGATTTTAGTATATAAACTCGGAACATTTCGACAGATTTAAGATGCTGCATAGATAGTGCACAATCACTGCATTGAGAAGCGGTTGGTCACTAAACTATGCAGTCGTAATGCAGCAAGGGATATTCATGGCACGTTATACTATCACGTTACCGGATGAGATAAAGGTCAAATTAAAAGCAGAGGCGGAAAAAAACAATACATCGAGTTCTACGCTTATTGCTGAATACATCGAGCAGCACTTTAGTGCCGTGCCTTCTGAAGAGTATGAGGCCCAAATACAGCAGCTCATGAAGGACTATGAAGCCAGAATACACGAGCTCAACGAGCAGCATACAACGCAGATTGCCCAAGTGCAGCAGGTACGGGCAGAAGTGCAGCGTGTCCAGGATAAGGCTGCAGCTGATATGCAGCAGGCTAACGCGGAGGCTGCACAAAATGCAGCAGTGCAGGCTCAGACTATAAGCAGTCTGCAGAATGAGCTTGAAACTAGCAAAAGTCACACAAAAAGCCTAGAAAAACAACTTACTGACAATGTAGTTACTATAAAACATCTTGAGCAAGAAGCGCAGGAGGCGCTAACACAGTCTCATGTTTCAGAGGCCGCAGCAACAAAAGAAGCTGCTTCTCATCAGGTTGTTGTGCAAGGGCTTCAAAATGAGCGGGAAAAAAAGAATCTTGAGATTAAAATGCTTGAAGATAAGCTTGTTACCTCTGTAGGTATTATTAACGACTTAAAGGCAGATAAGGAGAACTTGCAGAAGCAGCTTGAGCTAGTGACGTTACGGTTACCTCCTCCCAGGGTGGGCTTCTGGGCCAGGCTGTTCGGTGGTGGGAAAAAAGAATAGGAATAGTTAAGCCAACGTTCGTCTCTTGCATACGTGTATGCAATTGAAACCAATAGCTGTGGTAACTATCCTTCTTTTAGTCGCTTCGTTATCGGTGGCGGGTTGCACTAGCTCTGGAAGCCTCACCATAAACAGCGCATCAGTCGCAGCACACCCATCAACCTATTATGACGGCAACGGTAAGCACGTTGTGGAATTGACGGCTAGTATGACGAACCAGAACGCGGGAACGGTAAAGTTGGCATACTCGAACTGGTATCTGCAAGGCAAAGACGGGACGGTTTACAATTCGCTCACGGCTGGCAGCGATAATAGCGCAATCAGTCAGAACGGCGAAACGTTCACGTCATATCCGTGGTTTTTGGTTAAAGATGGATTCCAACCAGCAAAAGTGACTTACAACGACGGTCAGAACACGGCGGAATATAATTTCTAAAAGAAGGCCATAGGCGGGCCGTAGAGATTTTGACAAGTTATGGCGCAAAAAAGTGTTCTTGCTATATTGGAGGTAGATAGCCCTAATACTAGCTCAAAGCCAACGCACAGCAAAACGACTACACTTAAGCTCCAACAGCGTAGTCTCGCGTGTTTAGTTAGTGTGTGAAAGAGGCGAACGACAATGGACACGCATACGCGACGCCAGCTTTTAGCCGCATTAATCGTGGTGATAATCGTCGCTACTTCTTTTTCCGTTTTCTTCGCATATCAGCTGTTTAAGCCCGTTCCTGCATATGAGTTTAAGACCGGCGTCAATCACCCACAAGAGATTAGCGGTTTGATAAACAACGGTACTGTGGTGCTCTACTTCTCTATGAATGACTGTCCGCCTTGCGACGATGTGGCGCCAAAAATAGCAGATCTACAATCACATTACAATGGCACAAATGTGACTTTTAAGACGTTTAACTTAGAAGACAATGCAACATCCCAAAGAATATTCTTTAGTTACGGGATTCAGTGGGTGCCGCAAGTGTTCGTTATACGTCCTGATGGTGCGGTCGCTAATTTTACTATGAAAAAGGATTCTGGCAGCGACAGTTTTCATGCTATGGACTTCAATGCCATACGGAGTGCCATTGAGGAAGCGCGACACGGTTAACCCATCGAATTTTTCCATTCTAAAGGCTCTATGACTACCCTCCGGTGGATGAAACACTTCATTCAGCAAAAATCAAAACGTGATAAAACCGCTTGCTAAGGCGTAGAGTATCAGCCAAGCAATGACAGTTATTACGGCTACTATAGATAAGAAAAAGATCAAGGGATCTTTACTTAGCCATTGCAGTGCTGATGACTGTATATGAGGCGTCTTTATTGGGGTCGGGGTTTCTGCGCTGCTGAGATCATCAACGTCTTGTCCTAAATCTGTCTCACTTTCATAATCTGTCTCACTTTCATAATCTGTTGAAATAAGTGAAATTCCTCTGGCGAGGAAGAACATGAATGCCGCCGCATTTGCTACAATAAATAGGGGGGTGAAGACATTCGAAAGCGGTGTGAAAGCACTCAAAGACGTAGGAGTATAAGCATTCCAAGGTTGATTGCCGATGGGAATGCTAAATAGCGCTATGATTACTCCAATGGCACTTATCATTACGAGGGATGTGCTGAACTTCTTATTAGTGATGGCGCCACTTGACAGCCCAAGCACAGAGAATAGAAGTGTTACAGTACCAGCGATACAGAAACCCGAAACGGTCATGGAGGATCCTGCGCCGAGCGTAAAAGTAAATTGTGAGGGAAGGAACAATAGCCCGCCTAGAAACAGAAAGAGCCCGCCGGATATCCCAAAAATACCGCCTATAAGAAGGAACAAGGGCCCCCACCCTAAATAGGGGGCAAATCTCTCCTTATCTTCTAAAGGCTCTACTCCATTGCCAATTTGTTCATCTAAGGCATCTTGCGCTCGCAAAGCATTCGTTTCCTGCTGAGGAGATTCATAATAGCGCCCTACAGATCCTGCTTGATCCAAATCGGATTCTAACTGCCTTTCACTGGCTTCTGTTTCCAAGTATGTCTGTTTTGGGGTGCCTGCCGCCAATTCCCTTCCACACTCTGAACAGAATTGTGCTATGCGAGGGAGTGTAGCTCCACAGAAAATACAAAATTGCATTCCTGATTCACGATCTCTCGCTGATGGTGCTGCACTCTTTCTTTTATACTCCCTCGATTCAAGAGTCTTGGATCGGTCAGTCAGTAAAATCACCATGGCACCGACAAAAAACAGGATCGCAGACAGAATTCCCAAAACAAAAATTGAAACAAAAACACCGATTGCAGCGACAATCATAAGCACGCCGCTGACAGACTTTCTCTTTTCGAGTCCTCCTCCAACCATTCCGAGTATTGAAAATGCTATTGCACTCACCGCGTTGAAATAAAGACTAGACATTCCCGACACGCCGAACGCTGAAAAAAGTGATCCAAATATTATCGCTGCAACGGCACCCAATATACCGAAGATCCCTGCAATTATCCCCAGCCAAAATGAGGTTTTCATTACTTTCCCCCTAAGCTTCTTAAGACGCGTAGGGGTGCAGCAGGATGATCGATAAGGTTTTTGGTGTGTGCAACGTTCTTCTCTCCCTATCTCCTAGCTTGTTATTTCTTTTTTCGACTATGATCGATCGATCGCGTGATAACTTAAGTTCGACAATACATCCATACACCTAGCGTATATATAGCACTTACGACATATAACTTATGTATAGTAAGTAACTTTGATAAGGAGGATATATGATAAACACAGATAGAACGACGAAAGAGGCTATACCTATGAAATACAGCACGATTTACGTGAAAGAGGACACAAAGAAAGAGTTCTTCCAATATGTCACACGTCTCGCGCAAGAGAAAGGGGAGCGAGTCACGTCAGATGATGCGATTAATGCGCTATTGGACTGTGTAGAGCGCGGCCGAAAGAAGCTATGAAAGTTATCGGATATGCCCGGGTTTCAACAGAGGAACAGGCACTCGAGGGCGTGAGTTTGGAAGCACAAAAAGCCCGCATAGAAGCATATTGTATCGCCAAAGCCTGGGAACTCACGGGCGTCGAGATAGACGCGGGGCTGAGTGCGAAGGACATGAAGCGGCCGGGGTTGCAAACAATACTTAACGCGGTAAAATCTCGCGATGCGGACGGTCTAAAAATCGATGCAATTGTCATATACAAGCTCGACCGGCTGACGCGTTCTATCTCTGACCTGCTTCAGCTGATGACGTTATTTAACAAATACAACGTGTGCCTCGTTAGTATGGAAGAGAGCCTCGATGCGACGACAGCGACAGGGCGGCTTATGATTAATCTTCTTGCACTGCTGAGTCAATGGGAGCGCGAGCTTATAGGGGAGCGGACCACGTCGGCTATGCGCTACCTGAAAGAACAGAGGAGAGTGTACAGCCGGCCCGTTTATGGCTATGATGTCGACCAGGACGGACAGTTACGCGAGAATGAACACGAGCAAGCGATAATTGCTCAAGTCCGGACATTGCGCTCCCAGGGCTTGACGTACGACGATATCGCCGGCCGTCTCACCGCTGACGGAGTGCCGACGAAGCGGGGCGGTCAGTGGGCAGCGATGACGATAAAGAAGCTTTTTGACCGGCCGGTATTGTCGAGTGTGTGACTTTGTATGTGATAGATTTCGGCAATATTGCATTTTTCTATCACATGAACATGTATGGATTAAACAAGGGTGCCCTTGTTTAATTAAAAAAGTGAGTATCGAGAAATCTCGTCTTGAGGGGAGAGGTTAGCATATTATGCAAAGTGGAGATATCGACCTGGAACTAACGCGTGATGCAATCGCGAATGACGATATGCATGCGATTCAGCACGTAAACAACGTTGACGAGATAGATATGTTGTGGCGGGAACTTGAAGCGCTCCACGTAGAGCACGATGAGTTGTATAGGGTCGTGTTTCAACTGATAGGCGCTCTCAACACAGTGCTACCCTTACCGATTGATTTAGTTTAGTTTAGGTTTCGAGGAGGTTTGAAAAATCAGAAGGTGGGAAAACGTGATTAAATATTTCTTCTTTATAGTCGATTATGAACCAGAATCGCCTAACTACAAGAAACCGAGATCAGTACATCGCTTGCGTAGAGATGATGGCGGGTTACATACTGAGCGATGGAACGGTAAAGAATGGGTAATGAACAGATACTTAATTTCATATTCGGGTATCGGGGGTGACAATCCCTATGAGCAAACCTCTGAAGAAGAGGCAATGAAGTTCTTAGCAGCACATACAGATAAAGAAAAAGGTGGTTAAGAATACTTTTGGAAAGCGAGTCTCCCAGACATATCCTTATCTCATAGCTAATTGTTTCATTTAACGGTTTTACGGTGTAGGGGGGCTCCGTTGACTGACTGGTAGAGGTACCTATGGAGTTGCGGTGCGAGGGTTTCAGCCCTTGTTATAGTGAAAGTAGCTCTGTTACAGCATTAGCACCGGTAACGAGAGATACGCCTACTGGTTTCAGTCCTTGTTATAGTGAAAGTAGCTCTGTTACTTCATTGGAGTTTAAACCCCAACCAGAAATACAACAATGTTTCAGCCCTTGTTATAGTGAAAGTAGCTCTGTTACTCGAGCGAGATTTTCGTTTATCTGCATTTTAACACAAGTAGGCTAATATCGTCTGCATTTTACCTGTTTTTAAAACACGTACTCAACTTTATATAGGTATATTAAACCCTTTAATAGTAACACGCGAAGCAATCGCAGCGCGTGGCGAATAGATCAGATATCAGGAGAGGGAAAACAAACTAGAACAATGTGAAAGAGCGAGAAGGGGTCACGGTATCCAGCCAAAAACCCCTCTCACTCACAAACCACGAGAAAGTGTAGCATCTACCCGTTCATAAAGATTGCTATTTCTAGGGTTTCCCTGTGGTTGTGAGTGAGGTTCGCTCTTTAGGATTAGGAGTTGAACCAAATATGAACGATGAACATGTTTTTGTGGATGTTGTAGAGAACATTGGACCAACGAACAACCGCTATGCGGATTTCCGGAAAGACGAGAAGGAAGAGCGCATATCAGCGGCCCTGAGTCCTGCGGGCTCAATGGTACGAGATATTGTAGCGAAAACGGGCCTGAACGCGTTAACTTGTCGATACCATCTGACCCTCATGGAATTGGCGGGTTTGGTGCGGTCAGAGAAGATACGGAATTTTGTCTATTACTATCCGATTGAGGGCCAACCATGATAGCGAACGAAATCTGTGGCGAAGTTGAACTAACCAAAGAAAGGGCCGCAATCCACGGGAATGGATTGAACGGCAAAAGGAGTATCTTCAATGTACACTTTAGCGAAGCGCTTTAAATATCTTTCTGATTCAGAGCGCCCGCGTCAGCAACCACAGCCGAAGAACGATCGTCGTCAGCTGAACCGCGCACGCCGCGCACGTCTCGAAGATAGTGCACTAAGTTGCTTCATATTCTATCCTTCGTGTAGTCGTAAGGGGAGGGGGTGGTCATCGTGAGCTCGTGCTCGGTTGCCCCTATGCCTTCACCCTCGGGCCGAAGGCGCCATACTGTGTTCGTCGAATTGCTGCGGGCTGTGTATGATATGGGAGATGAGGTGCTCGGAAATACCGACCCGGAAAGCGACGTCGTTTGTCTCGCGTTGTCAAACACGCTTGATGAGCTGGCTTCGTTGATATCGGTTTATGATAATCTCGAGGAGGCGGCGCAGTGACAGGTAACGATATGCTTAACGCTGCGCTCGATTATGCGCGGCGCGGCTGGCCGGTGCTGCCGTTGGTCCCTGGGAGAAAGAGCCCGATAACGACGCATGGCTTCAAGGACGCGACGACTGACGAAGCACAGATACGTGAATGGTGGCGCCGATACCCTATCGCTAATATTGGCCTACGGATGGGGTACGACTCGGGGATAGGCGTTATAGATGAAGATAATAAAGATGGCAAGGACGGACGCGCTGACGTTATAGCGCTCGCGGCGCGGCTTGGTCCGTTGCCGTCCACGTTTACCGTCTACACCGCAAGCGAGAACCGCGAGACGGGCAACCGTGGCGCGCAATATTATTTTACGTTCCCCGGAGAGTTGCGCGATGCGCTGCTTAAGAAGCAGCTTGCCCCCGGTGTTGACCTTAAGTTGAAGGATTCTTACGTCGTGGCGCCACCCAGCGTTATAAATGGGCGGGCTTACGAAGCTGCTGCTGCAGGGGATATAGACAGCATCGCTGCGATACCGCCCACGTGGATTGCTGAATGTATTAAACCCGCTCCGACGCTCGACGATTGGCGCCACCTGGAGCGGCCGCGCGGCGCTGGTCTGTCGATTTGTGATGAATACAACATACATTTAAACGACGTGCTCGACGTGCCGAGTGACGCACGAAAGACGAGCGAGGGCTACCTAATCAAGCACCCGATACACGGCGCGAGCGGAGACGGCAACGTGTCTCTCAATATGTCGCGCGACTTATGGCACTGCTTCCGGCACGACACCGGCGGGGATCCGTTGACGTACCTCGCTGTACGTGAGGGTTTTATAGACTGTGAGGATGCCGGGCCGCTTGACCGTGACATTATAAAGCGTTGCTTAGAAGAGCTGCGCAAGGAAGGGAAGGTACCTGCTGAAGCAACCTTACGCAAGACCGAGACCATCGCCAACGTTAACGGAACTTCTGAAACCTACACGGTCAAGTTAAGGAAGCTTGATGACATCGCCAACGTAGAACGGTTTTTGTCGCGTCATGGTGATTCGCTGCGATGGTGTAAGGAAACGCGGCAGTGGCTTGATTTTAATGGTGCGTATTGGACAGAAGTATCAAGCGATTATGTGAAACGTTGTGCGCGTGACGTGCCTTATGTTATACGCAGCGAAAGTGCGCTTATTGGTGAGTTGAAGAACAAAAGCGACAAAGAAAAGGAAACTCTGGCTGGTGCTTACATCGCATGGGCGCGTACATCCTCACTAAAGGTCCGTATTGACGCTGTTATCGAGCTTGCTAAGGCTGACCTTGAGGTAAGCATACACGAATTCAATCGGGATCCCTTACTGTTCAACTGTGAAAACGGCACGTTTGATATCAGGACAGGTGAGCTAAGGGCACATGATCGTGGCGATTATAAAACGCATTTCTGTCCTGTTCCTTACGAAACGGGATCTGAAAACAAACGCTGGGAAGAATTCTTAGAACGTGTGCAGCCTGATAAAGAGGTGCGCGACTTCCCGCAACGGGCTGCCGGTTATTCGCTGACGGGGCTGACCAATGAAGAGGCATTATTCTTCTGTTATGGTGAAGGCGCGACAGGTAAAAGCACCTTTTTAGAAACGCTGCTTAATGTAGCCGCGTCCTATGGTGACGTATCGAAGTTTGCCACGTTCTTAGCGGACCGTACCGCGTCCGGAGGTAGCCCGCGAGAGGACATAACCCGCCTGATTGGCTTACGGCTGACGGTATGCAACGAGGTTAACAAGAACACGCGATTTAACGCTGCGCTCCTCAAAACGCTCGTGTCTGGAGAGCTCCACGTGGCGCGTGTGCCGTATAGTTCGCAGTCCGTGAGCTTCGAGCCTATCTTCAAGCTGTGGCTTGCTGCCAACGACCGGCCGCATATTGAGTATGACGACGACGCTGCTTTTCGACGATTCTATGTCGTGCCGTTTAACATCGTAATACCGCGAGAAGAGCAGGACAAGAACCTAAAGGCATACTTCAAACACGATCCGGACGCCCAAAAGGCGATTCTTGCATGGTGCCTGCGGGGTGCCGTTGAATGGTATAAGCTCAGTGAAAGTGGGCGCCGTGATGGACTACAGGCACCCGCAGAAATCACGACGGCAACGCGCTCCTATCAGTTGGCGATGAACCCTGTCTATGAATTTCTTGTAAATGAGTGCGCGATAGGCTGTGATGTTACGGGAAAACCGTTCGAAGTTGAGACGGCCAGTCTATGGGATGCATACGATAACCCACGCAGTCATTACGACGTGCGAAAAGTCAAAAGCTCCGTATCCCTCAGCAAATACCTTAAGTCCTTTGGTTTCGAGCCTTTTCAAGAGACGACAGGATACAGGGCCCGCAAATGGCGTTATTTACGTCTATTAGACCCTGATGCACTACCGGAGCAGCCGGGGCCGTTTAACTGTAGACGAACACATGAACAGATAAAGGGGTCTTTTACAGAAACTCCTCTACATGAAGTAGCACATGAGAAAGTTTGTGTTTTTTGTGCCTTTATCCGTTCATGTGTTCGTCATGTGAATTATGATCAAAACCCACTTGAAGAGCAAAAACCGGACCAGACCACACTCGCAAAACAAGTTAAAGAACTCCTTGAAGCGTGGCGTTCCGCTCATAAAGTGCGTGCAGGGCGTCCCGAGCTAATAAGCGGCACAAGCATGCGGCTACTTGCTGACAATCCAGAGTTCAACACTGACGGGGGGCCCGAGTATTTGGAGCAGTTTATTGAACGACTTAGCACTGACGATCAAGAAATTTCTGCGCTTATGTTGGAGCTGACAGGGGGCCCGGCTTACTAGAAAACTAGGAACGAAGGTAAAATTATGAAGAAAGTTAAACTGACGAAACAAGAACAAGAACCGATTATTGACCAGTTAGAAACGCAGCTGGCTGCGGCCGAAGCAGACATTAGAAAAAAAGGAGGATGTAGAGTATGAGTGTGATACTAAAGGGATTCTGCACGACGAACTCGGACGGTACAATCATTTTACCGGAGGGTGAGTTCAACGCACGTATAACGAACGCTATCGACGAAGGCGGGGCGATATCATTCGACGTTACGATACCAACTGGCCCCGAGTACGGAATCAGTAGTCATACGTTTTTCGTAAGAAGGCTAACGGGGCCGCGCCGGTCGCACGACGAGTTAAACGGGCGGCTCTGTTTGCTTACCATAAAGCACCGAGTCCTTGAGAACGGCGACCGATACGAGGAGCTTGAGAACTTCAAGATTCTTGATTTAGAAAAAGAGGCCTAGAAAAAAGGGTCGAGTATTGTTCAATAAGTGCAACGAATCACGCTGAAAAAAATAAGTGTATAAAATCAAGGAGGCGAGGCAAAAATGCACATGAAACCTAAACTGAAGAGGGAAGTTAAATACGCAAACATACGCCGCCGTGACTCCGACTCCGACATAAAGACAAAGCAAGCGACCTTAACCTCACCTAAGGAGGGCTGCAAGGATGCATAAAAATCATGACACAGTGGATAATTGACAGGATCGTCTATGACACTGAGAAGGCAACACTTTTAGCGAGAAACACCGGCCCTGGGGCGATGCCTCCTGCGTTGAACGAGAAACGCTTGTACTGCAGCAATAACGGGAGTTACTTCGTGGTCGAGGATTCAGATTTGCTGTCAAGCTCTTTATCTGTAGGTATAAAGCCACTTTCACTGGATGACGCTATTGCGGAGTGGAACCTACTTTCAAACAAAATAGTAGGGTATAAAGAAGCATTTCCAGACATTGTGTTTACGGACGCGTGATTAATCTCGCTTCTTCGACCTCTGAACTGTTCGTACCAACCGTTCGTTCCTCTGCCACAGACGAACGAAATCAGCGATCGCAAATTCCAGAGATTGAAAGCGCTGCGAGCTGGCCAGTTGTTCTTTTCCGGTATACTCTTGCGTAACTCTTATACTACCATGGCAGTTGACCGGTTACCTGTCCCCTGCGCTAACTAAACAATAAATGCTTCGAATGCTCCCTCTGATTCATCATCGAATTTTTGCCAAATATCCGTCGGTCTATTTATTTACATGTGTTTGAATTTAGCATCACGTACGCGCGCTTCAGGTACGATTACTCGAAACACATCAATTCGACCGCCTATTTTCGAAAAATGCGGCCGGTATCGGCCCCGCACGCCGCTAACACACATTCAATACGTCCTTGGGCACCGCGATTCGCTTCCTATCATCTGAACCGTGAATGCCTTCTGGGCTGACTCAATAATGAAGTATCTAAGCTGTGATATTGATTCTTTTTTTCGCCCCCGTGCAGCCGGCCAGAAGCCAACCCTAGGGTTGTAAACGTACTTCTTATCTTTCAAACCTTGTTGGAGCGGGGGGACAAAGAGAGAAAAATGATGAAGCAACGCGCTCCTTCTAGGCAGCCGTGTAGAGGCAAGAAAGGACACGTGACTTCGGAAGCTATTTAAATGTTTGCGCAGCGCTAACTCACCATGAAACCATTCTGGATGCTTAGCATGCTTGTCACTATCATCGTAATACTCTCCAGCGCCGGGTGTACGAGCCCGACCACCAACAGCGCATCTACGAACCAGACGATTGATGGGATCACGATTCCCACCACGACCGGTCCGCCGACGCCGGCAGAGGCACGACAAATCGCGGCGGCAGCATACGTCTTCGGCTACCCCCTCGTCTTTATGGATGTGTATAAGGATCACCAGACTGCAGTGCCGGCGCCGGATCCGGCGCGTGGTGTGGCACCCGTCAACCAGATCGCGAGACCGTATGAGGTGCAACAGACAAACGCGTTAACAAACGTACAGTATCCATATCCAAACGTTGATACAAGCTACGTTGCAGGATGGTTTAACCTAACGAAAGAACCAATGGTGCTGAGCGTTCCCGCGGCGAACGGCCGGTACTACGTGATCCAGCTGGAAGATGCGTGGACGAATGATCTCCCATCAGTGGGGTCGCGCACCACCGGAAACGAATCAGGCGCCTTCGCCCTCGTCGGTCCCGGGTGGAACGGCACGCTCCCCTCAAACGTGACACGTATCCAGACACCGACCAACACCGATGTTCTTTTAGGGCGGGTGCAGCAGAACGGTCCTGCTGACCTTTCCGCAGCAGCCGCCTTTCTGGATAACGTCACTATGACCCCCCTCAGCGCGTGGGGCACGAACTACACGCCGCCATCCACCGTACCGGTGAATGCCAACGTGACTGCAGACCCGCGGGCTTCCACTAGCTATGCTCAGATCGCAAATATGACCCCTGACGTATTCTATGGCCGCATGGCAACAGTCATGGGCGGCAACCCCCCATACAGCATGGATAAGCCCGTCGTTGATCAGATCGCACGGATCGGTATCATCCCGGGCAGGCCGTTTGACTGGAACGATCTGAACGCCACGATGCAAAATGCGATCACCCAGGGCGTTCAGGACGGCATTGCACAAGTCAATGCTACGGCTGCTCACTGGCCTGGCGCTGTCGTTGCAAACGGCTGGAACGCCACGTATAACGTAGGCGCCTATGGGACAAACTACACGCTTCGTGCCGGCTTGACACTGGCGCTAGGGGGCGGTCCCATCCCACAGGACGCGCTGTACTGGTGGTCATTTACCAATGCAACGGGCGTCCCGTACTCCGGCGCGAACACCTACGTGTTACACTTTGCGAACAACAGCACGCCGCCAGTCAACGCGTTTTGGTCGGTCACTCTCTACGACAGCCAAGGTCACTTCGTGCCCAATCCAGTTAACCGATATGCGATTTCACCGCACCTTGGTAACCTCACGTACAACCCGGACGGGTCGCTCGACATCTACATTCAAAACGCGTCTCCTGGTCCCGGCAAGGAATCCAACTGGCTCCCCGCTCCGTCAGGCGGATTTATGCTTTTATTGCGTCAGTACTGGCCGCAGGAGTCCGCGCTGAACGGCTCGTGGGTGCCGCCGGCAGTTCAGACAGTAGATGTAGCTACAACAACAGCAAATGCGACGACGTCGACATCTGCGTCATAAAAGACGCGTGTAGCTACGACCGCATGGTTGGACGTACATGTGAGCGGTCTACGACACGCTGGGCTGTAAGCCGCTCAACTAAAGAGGAAGCGTTCGCGCTTCTTCTCTTTTTTAAGTAACTAAAAAACGCGTTACTCGTATCTTAATGGGAAGGGGGTGGGGCGCAGTAAAAAGTGTTGAGCATGACACGTAACACACTCAAGGCGTAGTTTTGAGGTAAAATACCCCACCCCGCCCAAGTCATTTCACGATAAAGAGGCTTAACTGTTTCTATACGTCGTTCGGATTGTTTTTTGGCTTGTTTTACCCTCGTAACTAAGGGGTATTCTTGCACCGTAGTCCTTCTAGAGCCCTTATTTTGGCTTTTGGCGTAGCAAGTGACGATATGACGATGTCGGAGAAGCTTACACGAACCCGATCAGGCGCTGTGAACACAATGGCGCTCATACGGAGTGAGCGCAAAGTTTTATGAAGTCAAATAGGTACATAGACCCTGCTATGAGAGAGGCACAAACGCTCGCGAGTACTAACTATCGTCACCGGTACTTGACCAATGAAAAGGGCGAAAGAGAAGCGATCATCCTCTCAATCGATGAATATGAAGAATTGCTGGAAGATATCGAAGATCTCGCGGTCGTTCTTGAGCGCCGGGGGGAACCGACGATTCCCTTTGAAGAGGTCAAGAAGCGCCTGAAGGAAGATGGGCTCATATAGTATTGTTTTTAACGAATCTGCAAACCGTGAGCTCAGCGCCATCGACCGCCAGTTTGTCCCGCGCATCGTTACCGCCATCGAAGCGCTGGTTGAGGACCCGTTTCCTCCTGGACATCGTAAATTAAGAGGCAGAGAGGTGCACGAACTCTATCGGATACGAGTCGGACGTTATCGCGTTATTTACAGCATTGACCCTTTAGAGCAGCTCATTACGATCTATCGAGTTCGGGCGAAAAAAGGGAAAAAGACATACAAAAACATCTGAATGAAGTCACTTCTCTAAGTGCTGGATGAACTTCCGGCGTTTCATCTGGCGATAGCTAAATCTTTCCGGATAATCTCGCCTGTGAGGCCTCTCTCCGCAAGCTCTTTCTCATTCAACTCCCGATTGGCCTTTAAAACAAGTTCAATTGCTTCAACGAGATTTTCTTAGGCCTCTTCAATCGTTCTCCCCTGGGTGACCGCTCCAGGTAGTTCTTCGGCATAAGCTGTGTAGCAGTTGCCTGATTTAACAAAGACGCCGGTGAATGTGCAAGACTTCGTCACGTAAATCTCCTCTGTCGTAGTGTTATATTGTCAAGTCAACGTATAAAGAAACTACTTTATCACAGGGTCAACTTCGTAAAGCGCCGCGCACGTAAAATGGGCTTTTTTCGTACCCTCATTTAACAAGGGTAGTTGTAAAAAAGTACCATTGGTAGACTTGTCGGCTATGATATGACGCATTTTGCCGGATAAGATTAGTCCCTTTTCAATCACCTTTTCCCCCCTCCTTTTACAGTACTTTTTACATGGAAAAGCTCGACTTTTAGCATGATCGGTTTTTTCTGATGCCAGTAATAGCGTCAAATTGGCCTTATATGAGCAAAAGAAGGATGCAAAAAGGGATAACCGTATACTTCCTTCGTGATTCAAGCACATTTATAGACGTGATGACACCGCTTTTATGAGCTTGAGGGGCGGCCTTGAAAAAATCGAACATGGGTCTTGCGTCGTCACTGCTAATTGAGTCAGAGTACTTGACCTCTATGGGCATCCACTTGTCGTTTAGTCGGATGATGAAATCGACTTCTCTATGCTTCTCATTTGTCCAATAATAAACCGAACTTGAAGGAATAAAATGCGGATCGGGATGCGCGATAAACATGAGACGGGAAAGATGATTACCCACAACGCCTTCAACGAGTGCGCTTCTGTTTTCGGGAGAGCGTAGGTACTCAAGACTTAGCTCAAACGAGTTCTTTCCAAAAATCCAGCCTCGACAAGCGTGGAATATGAAAGGGTCTTGAATGTAGATCTTTTTCCCTTTTCGGTATTGCGGCACCCCCTTCTTTTCACCGAGATGATAGAATAGCGCCACCACATAACTATCTTCCAAAGTGACCGCATAATCCTCAACGGTGCGTGAATCCGCGATATCAGTCCAGTCTCTGAGAGCGTTCCAGTTAGTGCGAGAGCATGTGCTCTCGATTATACCCCTTAGTATCTGCCGTGTATACGCCTCTCTATGCCGCCACCTCGTCAGGTCACGCACCATGTTGCCGATGAACATGTCGTATGTGTCTTGCTCGATTTTGCGGCCTGATATATACTGGTGGGCTGCCTGAGCAACCCCCCCTGTAATGAGGTATTGTTCAAGTAGCCGATTGAGATCTTTTGTGAAGATCTTTAGCTGATCTACTTCTGGTGGGATATCGCCGTCCGCTAAGCATGAAAACATCTCGAGCCGCTTCTTTGATCGAAAGAGCTGCAAATCCTCGATTACTGCTTTCAGCTTATCGTCGATCGTCTCAACGTATTCCGAGAACTTTGCGGGAAGAAGTATTTTATCCGGCGTCTTGTAAGTCAGCCGCTCAACGTGTCCCCTCCGACCAGCAAGCGACTCTGAAGCACCCTTAAGATCGATGCTATGCGATCCCGTAAGAAGCAGCGTGCACCCCTCAAATCTGCCTGCGTCAGTGAGGTTTTTTATCGCTTTTTGCCAGTCTCTTAGCGATGAAACTTCGTCGATGAAAAGGTAAGCGCGCCCCTCATCTGACCTTTGCTGAGAGAGATACGTATCGATGACGTCGGCAAGCTGACGGGGGGAGTCTAGCAAGTCGCACGGATAGAAGAATATGTTTTGGGGGACGACGCCTTTTTCGAGAAGCGACTTTATTTTTAGTTTAAGGAGCGTCGTCTTGCCGATTCGTCGGGGCCCTCTTAAGATATAGGTTACGTCCTCATCCTCAAACGTTTTCATCAGGCGAGGTCGCCATTTGAACGTGGAGCGGGACCAGTCGAGCATATTGGGGTCATTCGGCGAAAGATCCCCCGTTTTCCACCACTCATTCCAGTCTGCTAAGTCGCCAATACTCTTGTCTAAGGGAGGCACGTGTCGATTATATATGTCATGGGTTATATGAAACTTCGGATCCGGATCCAAACTTCTTTATAAAGGGCTTCGGATTGTAATCCAAAAAAATAATGAAGCTGAATTACCAGGTAGCTTATGGATGAACTTGATAACTACGGATTCAGAACCAACCAAGCCGGTAGAGACTCTTGGGGCGCTTTTGAGTTTCAAAAACACGATGATGTAGTAACAAGTCTGGCCCTTAGTCTTTGGTCTTGTGTCGAATTCGGAGGCCCAATTATGATGTGGTAAGAACTAACGATACTAACGGTATTTTCCTGTCTTTAAGGGATTTAGAGAGAGAGAAATAAAAATAGATATTTTAAAATCCCTAAAGCAGCGAAATATATCGTTAATACTGTTAGTATCGTTAGTCGTCTATAGGTGGTAGAGCGCGCTATTGGCCTATGTATCGGATGTGCATCACGGCCTATTTTTATCCGCATGTGACTGATGATTTGTCGCTTTGTCTACTGATTTTTTTTACCATGCAATTCATCTGAAAACGCCGAGGGACACCGCAGCCTCCTCGCGAACTATACGCGCTGAGTCGTTGAGCGCCTTTATCAACGGCTCCACTGCCGGCTCACCGATCTTGCCGAGGGCTTCCGCAGCCAACATGCGAACATATTTGTCCTTGTCGCTGAGCGCTTTTGTCAATGGCTCCACAGCCCTGCTATCCCCGATCTTGCCGAGGGCTGCCGCAACCTCATAGCGAACATCTACGTTCTTGTCGTTGAGCGCACTTATCAACGGCTCCACTGCCGGCTCACCGATCCTGCCGAGGGCTTTCGCAGCCTCATAGCGAACACTACTATCGATGTCGATGAGCGCTCTTATCAACGGCTCCACAGCCCTGCTATCCCCGATCTTGCCGAGGGCTTTCGCAGCCTCCACGCGAACAAACCTTTTCTTTTCATACCCTAATGCTTTGATTAGCCCTTCGACGTCTCGCTTTTCCTTTAATTTCTGCACGTTTGGTTTGCCGAACCCGAAGACCATGAACTACACCCCAAATATCATATGTACTCAACAACGATTTGCTTCCTGTTATAATCTCAATTATTAGAGAGCTACCCATTAGCAAGGGAGAGATCAAAGGAAGAGGTCAAGAACGTGCTTTAGAAGACCTTTTACCCCATAGATCTGATGAACCTATTTTTTCCAGATAATGTATTATCGCAGGTTCAATCGGTTGCTTGCATAAAGGTTGCTTTTGTCTTGACAAGAACAACCCAACTGCAAAAACGTGCTGTAAGCAAAAAGAGAAGAGAACGGGGAGGGGACCAAAACCCCTCACGAGTCTTACAGTTCACTCTTCCTCCTCACTACGTAAGCGGCGAGTAACAGTCCGACGACGGCGAACGCGACCTCAAAGCCGGGCGTACCCTGACTTGTGGCCGCAGCTTCGTTGCCGATGGCGTAGACGTTGTGGTCATCACTCCCGACGTAGACTACCCCGTTAGCGACGGCTGGGGAGGAGTACACGTAACCTCCGGTCGTGTAGTTCCAGAGCTTGGTGCCGGTGGTGGCGTTGAGGGCGTAGGTGTTGTGGTCATCGCTCCCCACATAGACGACGCCG
>Ga0209777_10002817_pt1 | contig 22308 bp, 23 predicted proteins | sample FrelakmetHBP12HB_FD_187147 | JGI IMG/M metagenome (GOLD analysis project Ga0209777, IMG submission 187147) | Freshwater lake sediment microbial communities from the University of Notre Dame, USA, for methane emissions studies -HBP12 HB (SPAdes)... | ecosystem: Environmental > Aquatic >...
ACTATTTCTGCTCCACACTTGGGGCACTTCACTTGCGACATTCTTCTACCTCAGCTATCCAACGGATCAATCAAATTGAAACAGACACTTAAACGGTATTTCAAGCAGCAGAATATTACCAAAAAAGCGCACATAGTTGCTCCTGAAATGGCTAAGAAAGGTGCTTATTCTTCTTTTTGGAGTTCGAAGGGCAGTTCAGGCTCCAAACGCGTCGCGTGCGCGAGAGGACAAGAAGGAAGGATAAAGACTAGCGCGCGCTTTTCCTTTACGCCTATCATTTCGCGCGCGCTGATAGAGAATAGTACTATAAGATTTATTCAGAAATGTTTAAGAACGCTGGTCATTTCAAAAAACAGGGGAAGAGGACTATCGTGAGCAGTCTCAGAAACATGACGGAGAAGATCAAGACATTAGACGCTGAAAAGAAGAATCTCCTCCTCGAAATTGAAGAGCTCAAGAAACTGGCTGAATCCAAGACTAGGGCTCTGGAAAGCGAAGTTGGCATGCTGAGGGAAGAAGTGGAATCGCTGAGGACACTTCTTGGAGAAGAGGCAACGGATCCCCCGAAAACCGAGCCTGAAAAAACTTCATCCGAAGAACCGCAGTCACCATCCAGTACAGAGAAACCAGAACTAGAAAAGTCGAAGATCAACTTTCTCAGGCGGAAAAAATAGCAGCGCGCTCAGTATGTAATGTCGAAGACAAATCACAAGTCAAATGTTGCTGCTCGCGCGCGCAGGTCGCAAGTTTTCAATGCACATGAAATAGCGCGTGCTAACCTTAAGGCAAGCACTAGGGTATTCTCTAAGTGCCGTGATTTGTGCTACCCCTTAAGAAGGTTTTGAATACCTGCAGCGGCGCGCGTCGTTAAACAAAAAGTAATGGGGGGGCGTCGTTAAACAAAAAGTAATGGGGGGGACAAAACTTCACCCCCAAACCCAAAACTGATTTTTGTAGTGACGTGACGACGACGAAACGACGACGCGCGCGCTCTTGCTGTGTGGTTACAGTCACATATTTATAAATATGCAAGCGAAGAGTCTAAGAAGGAATGAGGAAACTTGAGGTGGAATAACGGAAAAAGCGCAAGATCCTTTGAAAGTGGCTAAAAACGTCTATAAGTTCGTAATGGAAAACGACCGTGTGCGTGTACTTGAGGTTCTGTTGAGGCCAGGCGAAAAGGCGGTAATGCATTACCATCCAGACCATGTGGTATATGTTCTCAAAGGTGGGAAAGCAAAGATGACATCTTCGGGAAAAACAGATGTATTAGACCTGAAGACTGGTCAGGCAATCTTCCTTAAAGCCCAATCTCACGAAGCCGAGAACCCAGGGAAAACCGATTTAGACCTCTTAGTTGTCGAACTTAAAAAATAGTTCCCTTTTTTCTTTTCTTAGCGAGCGCTATCGTGGTGGGGTCGCTGGGATTTGACCACGGGAAATTTTTGGTTATTATTTCTTCAGCCGAGTACTTTGGCAGTTCGCTATTGGTCTTCGGATAAGCTTAGGTTTTCAGGTATTTTTCTACTTCATTTTCTGCGTTGTCTGCTTTTATGAATATTGGGACGTTTTCCATGCCTGTGGCTATGTAGCTTGAGAGGAGCCATTCGCCCGGGGCAAATTCTAAGGTCTTTTCAAGTATACTTTTGTCTACCATGAATGTGTCACTTACAAGCTGTCTATCGTACGGTCTGGGCAAGGTGCCCACGAAGTATGTGTGAATTTGTTGGAGCGCGTTTGTGTTTAAGTAAGCGATGCGCTGGGTCGCTATGCACACGCCGAGGCCGTATTTTCTTCCTTGCCTGAGCAGGGTTTCAACGTGAGATGAGCATTTGGCTTCTATGCCTGCGCCGTTGCTGGGGATGAATTCCTGCGCTTCATCGAAGACTATTAGGATGTAGGGTTTCACCGTGAATCGACGTTTTCGGCGGACGAGCAGGTCCTGCGTTAGGTTTATGGCGAGTTCCTTTATCGTGTAGGGGTCTGAGATTGAAATGCAGACGAGGCTGATTTTCTTGTCTTCGAGGGTCTCGCAGATTTTTTCTACGGTTAGTCCACTTGTGCTTTCCGTTTCTTTTTCACGGCCTTTTTTTATTGTGTCGATTATCGAGTTTCTTGTTGTTGCCCAAGCGTACAGACCGCTCTTGTCATGTACTTTAAACTGTTCAACCGTTTCGGTTGCGATTTGGTCTATGTGATGGACGAAGTCCTCGGTGACTTGTTGGTTTTCGCTTAACCCGTGCTCTTCGACGTATTCACGAATGGCATCGTATATTCTGTCCAAGGCGTTGATGTAATGCGGCTTGTCCACTGATCCTCCTCTTTGGCCATCAAGCTCTTCCATGAATTGACTGTAGGTTGGAATCTGCTGCCGGGGCTTTGTATAATAAGCCAGTTTTCCTTGGTCAATTATGCGTTGCAGCCCTTTCTTTGTGCGTTCGTCTGTCTCGTATTCTCTCGGTTTGACAACGGAGTTGAAGAACTGTTCCAAGGAGTCGATTCTGTGCTCAAGAATTACTCTTGAGTGAATCTTGGGGTCTGCGAGTACGTCGAGCAGCAGGAACATGTATTCGCAGCTTATGTCAAAAATGACTACCTTCGTGTTGTCGGTGTGAAGAAGAAGCCTCCTGAGGATATTTGACATCAGATTGCTCTTGCCGCCGCCGGTGAAGGCGAACACGCCGAAGTGGTAGCGAACGAGTTTTTCAAAGTCGACGTATATCGGGATGGCAGTCTTGCTCGTCTCGAACATTTTTATTAGGCCAAGTCTCTGGTCGATTCTGGCATCTTCCACGGTTTTGGATGTGTCTATGCCGTACTCTTCAGCAATTTTCTGGTTGTACATGCGGTTTATCATTTCACCGTTCAACACATAGCAAGGGCTTCCTGCGACTGGGTAAGAAAAGCCCTTGACGAACTTGAATTCGCAGTTCTTGTTCAGAATCAAGTCGTAGTTTACTGGAACAGCATCTATTTGAATCATCATAGTGGAGGTGTCATCCGTCTGCCAGTCACTCTCTGACTGCTCTATGATTTCAAACTGCATAGGATAGTAACCGCGGTCGGACAGGCCGCGCAGACCGAAATGTTCAGGCCAAACGCGACTGACCTCCATCAGCGTGTATCTTTCCGAACCAAGCTCAACTTGCCTGAAGTTCTTGACGGCCAGCAACATGCCTTCTTCCAAAAGCCCCATGAGATCCTTTTGGTATTCAATTTTGACGCGGCACTGGTAGCGTGCACTCGTGCCAGCAACCTTGGTTTCTTCGCCGCCCATGAAGAATCTTGGAATAACGGCAGCGAGTCTCGCGTTGAACTTGCCGTCAAAGTCGGTGAAGCATGAGGTATTAAGTGTTCTCTCTTCTTGTGGATTCAATTGAAGCTCTCCTTTCCCTGAAAGTGCTCATATAGAATATGAACTTTCTCAATTTATGGTTGTTGAGCATCCAGTTTGCCGTCGTGTCCACCATGCATCTGAACTGGTTGTAGTTCCATTTTGCAATCTTGTCTGCAATGAACAGCGGCTTGTTGTGGCCGAAGGCTTCCGGGATGCTGGATGGAGCCATGGCGACCAGCACGTTCATGACAAGATTCTGAAGCTCGTTAGTCGCATCCTTGTTTTGGAACAGGATTATTTCAACGGGTTCTGTCGCTCCGCCGAATTCGTTCTGGAGTTTTACAATGTTTTCAGGTCTGCAGTCGTGTTCTGGGTACACTAGGCGGTCGATGAGAAGCACATTGCTGCGCAGCATCGGATCCGTCCTTGCCTGGCTTAGCTGCACGTACGTTTTGAGGAATGCTTTCTCAAGGGTTATTCTGTTCTTTATGGCGCCTGAAACGTAGCCTGGACCTTTTTGCCGGTCTGGAACCATCGTTCTCACGGCAGAGTCGTATTCGATGAGACTCCAAGGAGGTTTGATATTCTCAGGGTTGAAGATGCTCGCCGATTGGAGTATCATGCGATCAGTGTTAGGCAGAGCTGCAAAGGTTTCTTGGGTGACTGTGGTCTTCAACAGTCCCTCGTTGTGCAGTATTGGAACCAGTTGGCGCTTGAAGTCTCTTGCCGCTGTATCCTTTGTCATGCCTATTAGCAAGATGTGCTTCTTCCAGCATTCTTCCATCAGCATGTGCAATGTGAAAAGAGTTAGGAAAGCAATATCAAGGGTTGTCAGCCAATGTTCTTCATTGGCCTTGACAATTTTCATCGCTTTGTCTGATCCTGAAAAAAAGAACTGATCGCCCAAGGTCGTCACAAGCTTGCTAACGCGTTCCCAGGTTGTGTTGTACCTTGCGTTCAGAACAAAAATCTCGTTTAATTCTTCTTTCAGGATTTCTCTTTTAACCAGACTGTTCAGATTGCGTCTTGTTCTTTTTGCCCTTTTCTCGTCGTCTATGCCTAATTCACCGAGGATCTGCTTGAATGTTAATGGTCCCTTTCGTCGGACCAGGCTGGTTATAGCGTGAAGGAGGTAATCCGCTCTTGCCGGTGGCAAGCCCAGCGCTTGGTTGAACACGTGTTGTCTGGCTAAGGTCAAATCATTCTCGTCGATGGCCTCTCCGTCGATTTCGTATCCTCTTATGTTGCTTTTGGTCTTCCAGAATTCGTGTTTTGACGTGTCGTAAAGCAGGCTTGCGCGTTCGATTGAAAGACTTCTGTCTAGGAGGATTATGCGTGTTTTCTTGCTTTCATCTGAGGCGAGTTTGTAGGCGAGGTAGTATTCAGAGAAAGTCATTATCCTGTTTGCAATCGTTGAATTGTCTATTATCGATTCGTCTGTGAAAGGCTTGTTAGGGTTGACTTCTTCCGAAGGGTGATCCCCGTAGAAAGCCTGGTCCAAGTCAACGACTTCGTTAATGTAAATTGGTACAACACTGGAGATGCCGGCTCTTTGTTGCATCGTCTTTTCGTCATACTTGACGATTGGCGCACCTTTTTCTCTGAAAGTTACAGTGCCAGTGGATGCATATGCCCCTCCGAAGAATATCACCATGTCAAACAGTGCCCTGGAATACATCGTGCCGTCGATGCCTGCAAAGCGAACCGTGGAATCATTGAAGAATTCTTTTGCGGTCGCGTACGCCTCTTCGTGACCAAACTTCATTCTTATCAGGTTCGAAAGAAGGCCTTCGTAAAGGTTCCCGAGCGACGAAAATCGCCGCTCATAGTCTGACACCTGTGAGGATGCCCCAAACTTGAGCACATCGGAAATTCTCTTCGTCTCTTTACTTAAAGAGGACAAATTATCTCTTTTCTCCCTTTTCTCAATAGACTTCTGACGGTAAAAATCTTGTCAATATTGATATGCACGTGAATGACTTTCGTCTTGTTAACTAGAAAGGCGGGCATGGGTGTTTCTGGATCCGTTGTTTAGGTGTGATAAAGGCTGAGCAGCGTGTCTTGCGTTGTATAGTTTGTGTGTGCGTGCAACATGTCTAGGCGCGCGCATAGCAGAGGGACGGTGCAACGAATCTGCACGCAGTGTAAATTGTTTCAGTTCACGTCTTCAAACGAGGATTTTGAGGTCAAGCGCAACCCCAGCATGATAGTCTGATGATGTGTCGTTTTTGGATATATATCGAGATTCGAAAAAACTGTTTTATTGAGATTCACGATATGAAACTGTAAGGGCGTAGGATGGCATCTGAATGAAGAAGAGGATAAAGGTTGAATTGCGAGGCGTTAAGGCTGCCGAAAACATGAAGCTTCGCTGGAAAGCTGCCAGGCAAATCCAACAGGAACTTCTGGAAAAGAAGCTACTGCAATGCGTCCTGAGTCCAGGTGAAGATGAAGCGTGCATCAAACAATATCCTATGGCCATGCAACCCCTGATGAGGGAATTCATCCGAAAAGCAGAAGAGCAAATGAGGACTTTCAGAATATAGCAGGCAATTTGAACATGGGTTGCTCGTGTAGCAGACATGAACAAAACTCTCGAATTGCCTTAAGTAGATTATATCGAGTAGAAGATATGAAATAACCTATTCTTTTCAAGCTGTTTTCCTGCGCTACAGTTTCGACACATTTCTCATAAGTTAGCGCGCGCGGTGACTTCTGTTTGCTGAACGATGTGCGCTCGCTCTTTTTGATGCAGATGGAGAGTTGCTCAGGGTGGTGGAGGAGGCGGAATTGGAGGATAGCGCGCGCGCTCAAATTCTCAAAAGCCAAAACCAGCAGAATCCTCGGAGACATGGAAAGCAAAGGATTTATCAAAAGACACAAGAGCGGAAGGGACAAAGTGGTGTCTCTCCAGAAAGAACCTGAAAAAGCAAGAAGCTAGACTAGTGGCTTGAAAAATGGGGGAAATTGCTCCCAGATTTCGAAGTTGTTTCAGTTGGTTGTAAGATGGTATCAGAAAAGCTGCTCCACGATTTCTCATTTTGGAACCTGCTAGATTCGATAACGCATGACACAGCCACAAGCACCACCGTCACAGAGTGCTTGACAGACAAGCCAGCTCGATATTCTCCCTTTTTTCAGAAGCCTCATGACAGGCTCGATGCCGTCTGTAAAACGCTTTGATTCGTTTTGTCGGTTGAAACTATCTAAGCACGCACTCCTACGAATGTTGGCACGTCAAAAAGAATATAGGAGTTGATGTTTTAGTACAAAACCGGATAGTTTGTAACTCGAATGGGAAGGCGAACATCATGTCCAAGGTGATTGATGAAGAAACGAAGGCGCAACTTCAGGAAATCCTGAACAATCTGATCTCCCCTGTAAGACTAGTATTCTTCACCCAAAAAAACGCTTGTCCTGCGTGTGAGCAACAACTCGAGCTTCTGAAGGATTTGAGTTCCCTCTCAAGCAAGCTTGAACTCACGGTCTATGACTTTGTGCTGCACGGTGACGAAGCAATGAGCTACAAAATAGACAAGATACCGGCCACGGCTGTCATCGGAAAGAGAGATTATGGAATACGATTCTACGGTCTTACTGCTGGCTATGAATTCTCTTCGCTAATACAGGCCATCTTGATGGTGTCCACGGGTAGCTCAGGTTTGGACCCACAACTGGAAGAGCTTGTGAAGAGCATAAAAGAACAGGTACACCTTCAGGTGATGGTGACATTAACCTGTCCCTACTGTCCGAGAATGGTGCATGTTGCGGACCAGTTTGCTCTTGTCAATCAAAACATCCGTGCAGACATGGTAGAAGCCTCAGAGTTTCCCCAGCTAGCCCAAAGATACAATGTGACCGGCGTTCCCAAAACCATCATCAACGAAGCACACTCTTTTGAAGGCGCGATACCGGCGGGAACAGTGTACATGGAGATTTTGAAAGCTGTAAGTCCTGAAGAATACAAGCGCCTAGAAGAGGCCATACGCGAAATCCAAGACACACGAAAGACTGGATTAGCAGAAGAGAAGCACGAATATGAAGTCATAATTGTGGGGGGCGGGCCGGCTGCCATGTCCGCGGCCATTTATTCCGCTCGCAAGGGACTGGATGTCGCTCTAATAGCGAAAAAGCTGGGCGGACAAATCGAGTATACCGCCACTGTTGAAAACTATTTGGGTATGCCGAACGTCAGCGGGGCAGACTTGGCGGAAGCATTCCGCGGCCACCTTGAAGGCTATCCTATCGCGGAGGCACTCGGTTCGGATGTGGTGATGATCAGGAAAACGGACGACAGTTTTGTTGTCTTGACAGACGACGATCGACAGTTCAGAGCGCGTTCGGTGATATACTGCGCGGGGAAAGAATACAATCGACTCGGGGTTCCCGGAGAAGAGCAGTTCATCGGAAAAGGCATAGGGTTCTGCGCCACCTGCGACGCTCCGCTCTACCGAGACAAACGCGTGGCTGTCGTTGGAGGCGGCAACTCTGCCTTCACCTCTGCGCGTGACTTGCTCAGCTTCGCCTCTGAGGTTCACCTGATTCATCGAAGGAAAGAATTCAAAGCTGATGCCGCCTTAGTCCAAGAGGTCCTCAAGGTAAAGAACCTCACTGTTCACACCGACACGGTAGTTCGTTCCTTTCTTGGAAAAGACAAATTGACAGGCGTCAGACTCGAATCAGTCGATGGCAAGGACAGGTTTGACCTCAACGTGGACGGAGTCTTTCTTGAAATCGGCCTGAACCCGAACACGAGTCCATTAAAAGCCTTGGTTGAATTGAACAAGAGAGGTGAAGTTCCCGTGAGCAAGGATCAGTCCACGACAATAAAGGGTCTATTTGCGGCAGGAGACGTTACCGACGTTGAAGAAAAACAGATATCCATAGCTGTTGGCCAAGGCGCCCTAGCCGCGCTCGCAGCGCACAAGTATCTCGTACAAAACCATCTTACCAACAGCAAAATTGGCCCGAAGGAACAATGGGAGTAGCATGGACAGACAAGAGCAAGCCGCTACTACATATCATAAAAAACTTGAATATGATTCACTACCTAGCGAACGAGCGACGTCTCAGATGTGAAAGATTGGGGGAAAATTGCCTTGCAGACTCTCCCACTACCACAGGTGATCGCGATTCCGCCTGGAAACCTTTTTCCTTTGCCCTTCTGCAAAAAGGCAACTGTCTTGAATAACTTCAGTTCCGTACGCACTATTCATGGTTTTGCCGGCGGTATTCTCAGTACTTGAATGTGAGGTACAAGAGAACTGCTAACGCAAGGCAAGTAAACAAGTCTGGCAACACGGCAAACGGGCCGAGACCAAACTCGTAGAAACCAAACACCCGATGCAATAAAGGAATTGAGACAAAAGCGTGCAAAAGAAGGACCGCTGAGAATATTATTAGCCCTATTGTGAACTCAGACTGCGTCTTCCGGTAAATGTTAACGTACATGAGCAACAGAATGATCGAAAGTGTTACATTGACCACGGAAACTACTGTTTCTAGCGTGTAGAAAAGCTCTATGTCTCCGCGAATGTCCTCCGGGGGAAGCGGTCGGCGCCCAAAGGGAGAAGGCTCAAACTCAATCGTGGAAGTGGCCCAGAGTGCAGTTAGGACAGCTATTACCACGACAGCTATCACTATCAGAGTTGCTAGTATTAGGGAAGTTCTCGTTTTCTTTTGCATATAATGGTTCATTGTTTTTCCCCCTTTTTCTACTTTTTCCAGATTTTCTTCAGAATCTCCTCGAATAGGGCGTAGTTCTCCTCCATGGCTGGAGATAAGAAATATGTTTTGCCGTATCCTTCTCCCGCGGACGTGGTTATTCTGTTTTTTTCAAGCACTTGAAGATGGTGTCTTATTGTCCTGTAATCCATTCCAAGGAGGTTTGCTAGCTGATTTGCATTCTGCGGAGTCTCATTCAGGGCCTGAATTATTCTGGCGCGACTCGTTCCGCCTCTTGTGCCTGCAATTAGCCATCCAATTAGATACTTGAACGGACGCGCACTAGCAGCCATCTTTACCGCTCCGCATGCATCAAGGAGATTTTGTTAAACCTATTTGAACTAGTATAATAAATGTGTGACTCAACATTCCATCGTCACATCTCACATTAGCCTTGGACTAGATTAGGAATAGAATCTGGCCCAATTCTGAAAAACAGTTTAATAACGAACGCACCAACTTGGACGATTGGAGGTTGAGAAAAAGTCTACAACACCCTATTCTCCAAAAAAGGGACTCGCAAAGGTCCAGAAAAGCTGAAGACTCTCTTTCTGTCTCCCCTCTCCATTTTCCTCCAGCTGTTCTGGACCCCAACGAGAACCAAAGGGGAATAGACAAGAAACCGTGAAGGAGATGACAAAAATGGACAAGAGCAAAATGCAAAACTCGTTTTCAGGCGCGATAATTAGCAAAGTCTCAACGTTTCATCTCTGCGTGGTGGAATGGGCAACACGTTCCTTCCAAACGGCCAGTTTGGAAGTCGGCAGAGCCTTCAAAGATGCGGCTCGTATGCTCAGAATCATGACTTTTCTGCACTCCGCGAAAGATTTGCAATCCGTCCTTAGGCTCTACGGGATAGAAGATTCCCACGCGTGCCAGAGCTCAAACGAGATGTAGCATTTGCGCGATTCGTGTTGCACGTGGTAATGTACGACTGGAAACGCGAACGGAAAAACTTTTAGTCGCAACCTCAATCTTTAGCTATTGCCTACGGCCAGCAGGGAATGCTACGGAAGAAGAAAATGCGTCAAAACCCGAAAGGAAACTCGATTATCGCTATTCACGTCTTTTAGGAGTGGTTTTTCCCGGTGTTTACGTAGCGATATTGTGTGTCTTCTGCCTAGTATACAAGATACTTCCGGGGCCTGAGTTCATAGCCCTATGTTTTTTCATATACGCCGCATACAACAAGACGACTCGCCGTTTCATCGGGGACTGGGGCCCGTTTGTTTTTGTTTTCTTGTCTTTTGAAGCAATGTACGGGATTGTTGGCGGCCTGCCGAAGATTGTGCACATCGAGGAGCCTATCATGGCGGACTTGCGACTGTTCGGTTCTATCCCAACGCTAGTCCTTCAACAGCTCTTTAGGAGTCCCTTTCTGGACTATCTTGGAGCCTTCTTCTATTCTCTCCATTTTGTGGCTCCAACGGTTTTTGCCTTCATATTGTGGAAGTACAGTCCCAAAAACTTCCGAAAATACACTCTCGCCCTTGCAATAGGCACCTACAGCGCCTTGGTAACGTTTCTTGTTTATCCAGTCGCACCCCCATGGTATGGAGTTAATGCAGTGTATGGAGCCAATACTGTTACACGAATTCTGTTCCAAGTGGACAGCAACATAGGCATTCCCTTCTTCCGCACCATTTTCGATTACATTTCAGCCGACCCGTTTGCGGCGTTTCCGAGTCTTCACGCAATGTTTCCATGGCTGATTTCACTCTTCGCCCTGAAAATCAAGAAAACACGAGCTTTACCCATCCTCGTGTTCCCTGCAGGCGTGTGGTTCAGCGCCGTCTATCTTGGAGAACATTACGTAGTAGACATAATAGGCGGAATCATCTACGCAACATGCGCCTTCCTTATAGTGGAAAAGCTTGTTCCACACATCACCAAAAAACTCTCGCAGCAGATCAAAGCTTCATAATGGACTAGGAAAGCCCTAGATGCTTCTGTGATTGGCAGTCGCATACGAATGAGTCTGTGCGTTTCACATCGGCAGGCCAGACTGTGTACATAAGTCTTTTCACGAACAGGACGGCGCGTGTATCCATTCGTCGACGATGAATTAGGACGTTGAATTAGGAAAAGAATCTGGTGCAATTCTGAAAAACAGTTTAATAACACTCTGCTCTTTCAAGCTGAATTGTCAGTAGACATGGAGATGGCAGCAGTGAAAGACGTGAAGAACCTTGGCCACGGACGACATAACATAATATCCGGGTTCATAATTGCTGCCCCTCCTCGCCTCATTGAATTGAATATGGAACGCTTGGAACGGTGAAAAGTTTGGGTGCCTTTACAAGAGCAATAAGGAACATTTCAAGAAGGAAGATAAGGGCATTGTTAGTAATCGTTGCCTTGAGTTTTTCCTTGGCAATAATGATATCTATTCCTGCCGGCGTGATTGCAAACCAAGAATCCACGCAGAACTTGACACGGAATTTAAACAGCACCATCATCGAGACGGAACAGCAAATCAACCAGAGTACTACGCTGATAGAATGCACAACGTCGACTGGAAGCATGTTTTCCGGTCCGCCCTCAGACATGTCTGGCTTCCCCTCATCAGGCATGAACCGATCCGGCTTCTCGTTTACACGAGAAGAATTCTACATGAATGAATCCGTTGTTGGCAACATTGGTTCCATTGCTGGTGTCAAAGACGTTGTTCCGTTCCTGGTGAAATCATCCTCGGAGACCACCCAGGAGACCATAACTACACCGATGGGAGATTTTACCATGTCTAGACCGCTCTACACGATTACGGGTGTCTGTCTGAATTCCTCGTTCATCGACGAATACTCTGTACTACCCACAAACATAACAGCAGGGAGAAATCTACGCGAAGGAGACAGTGGCGTTCTTCTCATGAGTCTTAACCTCTCAAAGTACTACGGAATTGGAGTGGGCAACGAAGTGGATGTCAATGGCACATCCTTCACGGTGGTAGGAATCTATGACCAGGCGGGTCAAAACTCTATGGAGACGAGGGGAGTGTACATGAATCTGACTGATGCTCAAACGATTACCAATGAAATAGGAAACGTGAGCAGGCTTGACCTGTATGCAGAGAATGTCTCCGTTGTGGACACGATAAACACGCAGATACAGTCAATGTATTCAAATGAGATCAATGCACGTGAGATTTCTGTCAGTACGTACGCGGATCGCTTGGCAAACCTTCAGAGCCAACAAACAAGATACACCGAGCTTCTGAACAACGCCGAATCAACCGTGGCCCAGACCCAATCGGTTGCAACCCAAGAGATCATCGTGGCACTCGCTGCAACGAGCCTCATCGTCCTGTTCGTGATGCTGTACACAGTGCGAGAAAGAACGAAGGAGATAGGAACACTCAAAGCGATAGGATTCAGCAACTGGAGCGTCATGAGCCAGTTCATGCTAGAAGGAGTAATTTTAAGTCTAGCGGCAGGCGTAGTAGGCATTGGCATAGCAACTGTTGGAGCCCCTATTCTATCAGGAGTTCTACTCCCAGCTGTAAACCCATTTGGTTCTCGAAGCACGGGCTTTCAAACAGGCGGCTTGGGTACAGTAGCGTCTCTCGGGTCATCAACTGCGTCAGCTGTTGTAACCCCAACGATCATGTTACTTGCGCTTGGCGCGGCCGTGCTCCTAGGAGCCGTAGGAAGTCTGTACCCGGCTTGGAGAGCTTCAAGAACAAGACCTGCCGAGGCGATGAGGTATGAGTGAAGCTGTTACTGAAGCTGTTCTGAAAACTGAAAAAGTTACCAAAGTCTACACGATGGGCAAGCGTGAAGTGCGAGCCTTGTCCGATCTCAATCTTCAGGTGAACAGGGGTGAGTTTGTCGCCATCATGGGCCCCTCTGGTTCAGGCAAGACCACGCTGCTAAACGTTCTGGGCTGCCTTGACAAACCGACCGCTGGAAAAGTGGTTCTCGACGGCGTTGACGTCTCAAAACTGCCTGAAGGGGAACTTTACAAAATAAGAAGAAACAAGATTGGCTTCATCTTTCAGACCTTCAACCTCTTGCCATACCTGAGCGCCTGCGAAAACGTCGAGCTACCGATGGAAAACACAAAAAGACCCAAGAACGAGAGAAGGCAGAGAGCCCGCGAACTGTTGAAGCTCGTGGGGCTGTCTGGAAGAGAAGATCACAGGCCGCAAAAGCTGAGTGCTGGCGAACAGCAAAGAGTGGCCATCGCACGGGCCATGGCAAATGACCCGGCGATAATCCTGGCGGACGAACCTACCGGCAACTTGGACACGCAAAACAAGCACGAAGTTGTCAGACTCCTCGCGAACCTAAACATAAATCGAGGAACAACGATCGTGATAGTTTCGCACGACAGCCAGGTAGCTTCCCACACCGAGAGAATGCTCCTTTTGAAAGATGGAAGAATCGCCAAGGAGAAGCAGGGGCTTCATTTGGTAAAGAAGAAGCTCATGTGTCCCTACTGTGGAAGCAAGATTCAGCCTAACGATGAAAAATGCCCCAGTTGCAAGAAACGACTGTAAATGATGAAGGAGAAGTGTAAATGGAATCACCCGCAAAACCAAAAACGCGCAGTTTACTCACGATTTTGATTGGAACAGCCGTCATATGTCTGCTTATAGGAGGAATACTGGGCTACGCGATAAGCAGTTTTAACACTTCAAGTCTGATCAGTGGTCTCCAAAGCAACGTGTCAACTTTTGAAAAACAGGTTTCAGATCTCCAGTCAACGAACAATTCAACCTCAGGAAACGTAACCTACGTAAACTCCACCTACGAAAACACCACCTACGTTCTAGGAGATAACGTCTCACTGCCCCAGTTATACGAACAGGTCAAGAACTCTGTGGTCGTGGTTCAAGGATTAATAGCGGTATATGGCTTTTTCGGGCAACTCGTAGGCTATGCAGAGGTGCAAGGATCAGGGTTTGTCTCTAACTTAACGGGACAGTTTGTGATCATCACTAACTACCACGTTGTTGACGGCGCAACCAACATCACCGTGACATTCATAGACGGAAACACCTATGTAGCAAACGTTACCGGCTCAGATCCCTACGCAGATCTCGCGGTGCTCTCCACAAGCGCGCCACAGGATGCGTACAACCCACTTGCAATTACAAGCTCATCGACGTTGCAAGTCGGCGACCCTGTGCTTGCACTTGGTAATCCTTACGGACTAGCCGGATCAGTGACTTCAGGAATTGTCAGCGCTCTAGGCAGAACGATTACCGAGAGCACGTCAGGCGGATATGACATAGCCGATTGCATACAGACGACGACGCCCATAAACGCCGGTAACTCGGGAGGACCCCTTCTGAACTACAAGGGCGAAGTCGTCGGGATAACTACCGCCATCGTTAGCAATTCACAGGGGCTGGGCTTCGCAATTCCTTCGAGTTCGATACTGCGAGAAATCGAATCTTTGATCACAAACGGGTCATATAGCAACCATCCTTGGTTAGGAGCATCCGGAACGGACATGTCATTGGGTATTGCGCAGGCGATGAACACAAACGTGACCTACGGTTGGCTAATCACTCAGATCACGAGTGGAGGACCAGCGGATAAGGCTGGCCTGCGTGCTGGCACGGCCCAAGTTCAAGTCTCTGGAACATCAGTGAGAGTTGGAGGCGATATCATAACGGCCATTAACGGCGCAAGAATCAGGAACACTGATGATCTCTTAGCTTACTTGGAAGAATATACTCTGCCAGGTCAGACAATCAGTGTGGCAGTGGTAAGAAGCAACGAGACTCTGACATTGTCGCTCGTGTTGGGAGCCCGACCGCTACCATCAGCGTAGCACGCTCTGAGCAGGCGATGACAATGAACAATAGGTATGATAATAGTGCCTATTGTAGTCATTGCCAGCGTTGGATTTCTAAAAAAGCCGTGGTATCCAACAGCTCAGGCAATCAAATGTGCCCTTACTGTCACAGTCGAGTACGCGTAAAAAGACACCTGCATGACCTCGCTGGAAGGACCACGTCTAACGTTTGAGAAAGTGGAGTATTCAGAGATTAGCCACATACACAAACGTCATCTAGACCAGTGTACCGATCAGCAAGGAAGCAGGCGTGCACGCTGACTCTTGCCAGATAATCTTCACAAGCGACAATAAGGGTTTCAACGGTATTGGCCATGAGCGTGCTTTCAAGAAATAAACGAGGGTTTTCAGATCACGAGGCTTTCAATTGAGAGGTTGGAGGTTTAACCTGAAAGCAGCTTTTGTTTTAAATCAGTCATTTGCTCAACGAACAGGCAAGAACTGGAATCAGTAGCTTAATGGTCTTTGAACGTGCCTACTTGAATTTCGACGGTGAAATTGTCTTCAGATTCTCTCTGTCTTGGCAAAGCGCTGGCATGTTTGGATTAGGGATAGAGTTGGGTCTAATTCTGAAAAACGGTTTAATAAGCGCGTGCTTTGCTGTTCGTGTGAGGCGATGTGAAAAAATGAGGAAAACCTTGAAGATAGCTGCTGTAGCTGCGGTTGCGTTCTTAGCATTGGGCGCTGTAGTCTTCGCGTACGCGTTCTCGCAGAACGGCGCCACGGCCAATGCTAATGAGCAGACGGGCATGCAGAACATGCAGACCTTTTTCGAATCGGATAACGTTACTTGTCCATACAACGTTACGATGCCATGGGGTCATATGAGTCGCATGCCACAGATGCGGGCGAACGGTCTTCAGTGGATCGAAGGGCTATCGCAGAACGCCACGCTTGCGAACGTTTCGGGGACAGTGGTCTCAGAAGTGAAGGGCATGCTAATCTTGGATACTAGCTCAGGCCAGGTCCGGGTTTTGCTCCCTAAAGACTGGACAATAGGCACTGAAGTCGTGGACAGGAATACCCTTTTCAACGGCACATTCGCGAGTTCAGGCCAGAGCGTGACGATTGAAGTCTTGGAGAGCAACTTGTTCAGCAACACGAACTTCAGCATAAACGAAATGCTAGGCTACGAAGCAATCAACGCAACAAACGCGCAAGCATACGCGGTGCTACCCTTCAACATACAACCCAACAGCTAAACACTCCCTTTCTTTTTTTTGAAACCTTTTCTGCTCGGAGAAAAGTTGCTTAACGAGCGTTTAGTTTCCCGTTTTCCTAGTTCAGCTTTCTCGAAAGCTTTTTTCAGATGCAGTCAGGCTCATGATATCCAAAGCCGTGATGTCTGAGCGTGTGAGGCTATGCCTCAGAGGAAACTCGTCAGTTGGTCGACCCCCTACTCTTCGTTTGTAAGGTCAGATGTAATCTGTAATTGTAATAAACCATGAAGAAAACAGGCGGGCTATCCTTCAAATCGACTCCCCTACTCTTCGTTTGTAAGGTTAGATGTAATGTTGCATTGTAATGTTTTCACGGCCCCCGCCTCTCTTGCGGACATCAGATGTAAAATATGATTGTAATCAACGTATTCAGTACCGCGCACTCATTGGTAGCTTGCGAAGGGATGAGTTGAATAGCCTGCTTGTGGATTTGAAGAATTTGGGCAAGGACTTGGTTGAAAATGTACAGTTGTATCCTGTTTGTGACACTTGTTTCAAGGGAAGAAGAGAGGTGGGCAAGCCAAAGAGGTACGAGTTGAAAGAAGAGAAGGATAAAGTGGCGTATTTTTGGCGCGGGTGTATGGCAGAAGGTTTATGTATGCATTCGGCATCATTTGTATACGGTGATTGTGTTGACCCTTAAGCCACTGGCTGTTAGGATACCTGCGGAAGTAGAGAAGGAGTTGCTTGAGATTATTGAGCAGGAGAAGTTGGATAAGGCTACGGTTGTACGGAATTTGCTTGAGATGGGAATTGTGGAGTGGCGGAAGCAGACAGCTTTGGGTTTTTTGCGGGAGGGTAAGGTGACGTTTGCTAAGGCTGCGGAGATGGCGAAGCTTTCGTTGTGGGAATTTGCTGACTTGGTTAAGCAGCGAAACGTGGAATGGGTTAGGTTTACGCCTGAAGAACTTGAGAAGGAACTGGAGGAAGCGTCGGCGGCGAGGCATAAGTGAAGCCGCTTGTTTTCAATTCTACACCGCTGATATACTTGACCAAAGTAGGGCTGAGTGGGGTTTTTGAAGGTTTGAAAGCCGAGATGTTGACGCCGGCGAGTGTGAAGAGGGAAGTTGTGGATGCGGGAAAACGTAAAGGTGTTCCTGATGCGGGCATTTTGGGAAAATTGTTCGAAGATCACGTGTTTGAAGTTGTTGAGCCTAAGGATAAAGGGGTTTTGTCACGGTTGCTGGACACAAGGGGTCTTCATGTGACAGACGCGGAGGTTCTGACTCTTGCCAGAGAACGCAGAGGTTTGGCCGTGATAGACGATGAGGTTGCAAGGAAGACTGCTAAGGTTTATGGGATAGCTTACGTGGGTACTCCGTATGTTTTGGTGAGGGCTGTTTCTGAGAGGCTAATCACGAAAGAAAGAGCTAAGCAGGCTGTGAACGAGATGATTTCTGCGGGTTGGCGGTGCAGCATTGAGAGTTATGCCAAGATTATGGAGGTTTTGGAGAAGGTTTAGACTTGAGTAAGCGCGCGCTAACAACCAAATAAGTCAAGTCTATCCTGAACGCAAACACAAATCCTATCTTAATGTTCAAATAGGAAATCTTTATACAGTAGTACATTCGTTTGTTATATGAGAGTGACTCTGGGTGCAGAACGTAGTGAAAGTAACCCGAAGAGGTCAAACCACCATTCCCGCAAAAATCAGACAAAAACTGGACATAAAAGAAGGTGATGAGCTGCTCGTAGAAGCCACAGATCAAGGAGTATTTTTCAGGCCAATCCCCAGACTTGAAGACATGGCAGGCGTAGACGCAAAATATGGAAAAGTAGAAGAAATCAAGAAGCACATAGACAAACTCCGCGAGGAATACTAGGCTGAAAGAAGTCTTAGACACAAGATTCTTCACTGAACACTTCTACTCCGATCAGGTACAGACAAAGCAGAAAACAGTAAGAAGACTGAGAGAACTGACAAGCAGAAACGAAGGAATATTGCCCACCATCGTCATCTCTGAAGTCATCCAAATAACCTGCGAAAAAAGAGGAAAAGAACTAGCAGAGACTCGCTACCATGCGCTCATGGAAAGCGGACTACAAATCCAAAACTTGACCCCAACCATCGCCAAACAGGCCGGCCTCATCAAATGCCAACACAAAAACATCCCCATGGGCGACTGCATCATAGCCGCAACAGCCATAACCAGCCAAGCACGCATACTCTCTGACGACCCACACTACGACACAATAAAAGAAACCAAATGCACATGGATCCAAACCTGACTCACAGGTTCTCATGAGACTTTTTCAGTTGAACGCCATCCTTCTCATATGTAAGTCCCAGAAACTTGCACTCAATTCTGCTTTCATCACGCAGAAAAGACACAGCCTCAGGACCATTCGCTGAATAAATATCATCGCGCGCGAATGCAAAACTGAACTGTCAAGAGTCCTAAAGAATTAGCCCAATTTCTCAGTAACAGACATTGGAAAAAGAGGAACGAACGAACTCTACAGAATCTCACATTTTTCCATTCTGTTCATGGTTCCAGGAGTTGTTCCAGAAAGTTCAAGACTATGCAGAAGAGATTCTGAGATCAGCCTGCCTTTTGATATTTGGTTTATAGCGAACTAAATCAGGCTGACCTGCCTCAGACGCTGACAGTAGCCAAGCCATCAGGATTTTCAGGAGAGCGAAACCAATATACCACAAAGGAACAATATGACAACAAAGGTCTAAAACATCGTTAGCTCTGGAGAGCCCGAAAGAATTGAGTTAGGGGGGATAATTGCGGGGTTGCCCTAGCCTGGTAGGGGGCAGGCCTGCTAAGTCTGTGGTCAGCAATGGCCGCGTGGGTTCAAATCCCACACCCCGCGCCAACTAAAACTTCAAATCGGGAATGCCCTTCTTCATGTTCTAAGGAGAGAACTTTGGGAATCTACCGCTACGAAAGGCGCCTCTGGCTGGCCATTGAAGGAAAAGAGGGAATCAAGAAATCAAGGCAGATCATTCCAGGGAACAAGAGGAAGCTGCTCGATTATGCTGAATATCTCAAGGCCACCGGAAAGAGCCTTCCACGCCAGGACAAGTTGATGAGGACTCTGAAGATCTTCGCAACTCTGTTAGGGCCCATATCCTTCAAGGAAGCAACGAAAGAGAACATGGTTCAAGTATTGGCGAAGGCTGAAGACCGCTGGAAGTCTGAGCTATCCCAGAAAGGCAGGCCTGGACCAGCGTCTGACTACACGCGAAGAGATTTCCAGGAAATAATCAAACAATTCTATGCATGGCTCTTCGATGTTGAGGATCCCCGGCACGAGGGATATCCGAAACCTGTTAGCTGGATCCATTCCAAGGCTCCAAAACAGAAGCTTAAGGCTTCGGATCTCCTCACTCCTGCAGAAGTCAAGAAGCTCATCAGCGTCACGCCGGACATGCGACTCAAGGCGCTAATAGCCGTGTGCTACGACTGCGGCTTGAGAGTTGGTGAGGCTCTTCAGATGCATATAGGAGACGTGGACCTCCAGGAACAGTATGCAACGTTGACCGTGAGCGGAAAAACAGGACCGCGCGTGGCCTATTCGATTGAATCATTGCCATTGTTGATGCAGTGGCTAGATCAGCATCCGGACCGTAGCAATTCTGAAGCTTGGCTTTGGACGGATGACACGGAACCCTTGTCCTATGATAGGGCTCGTTTCAAGCTTCTAGAATGTAGGCGAAAGGCAAAGATACCCAAGAGAGTATTTTTCCATCTTTTCAGACACAGCTCGGCCACTTCTAACGCACAATTAGGCGAGTCCATGCTGCGCAGCATCTACGGCTGGAGCAAAAACAGCGATGAACCGAGCACCTACGTCCATCTCTCCGGAGAGACAGTTAAGAAAGCCTTACTTGAGAAAGCCGGCCTGAAGCAGAAAGTCCAAGAGGAACCGGCAGTCATCATGTGCCCTCGCTGTGGAAACCCTAACCAACCAAATGCGAGTCTATGCGTAAAATGCAAGGGTGTTTTGAAGATCCAGGATGCTGTTTCGATGAATGGGCTACTGGAACAGATCACGAAATTGAATGAGAAAATTGAGAGAATGACTCCGGAATTCGCTCGACATGAAGAACTCTTCAGGATCCTCAGGGAAAAAGGTCTCGTCACGGAAATCGAGGACAAACCGACTTTAGGGTCTGGCCAACTCTACACACCTTTTCGAATTCGCAGAGAGACTAAAGACGGACAGAAGTAAGGTTTGTGCTTCAGTCAGGCTAGGCTAAACCCTCAAAAGTTGGCAACTCTCTCCTTGAGGCCTGCTCACTGCACCCTTCTTTTCTCTGGAAACCGTTTGTGGATCCTCTGTTCGGCTACCTTGGCCGCTGCTCTCAGCATTCTTGCAGCTTCTTCATTGATCCTAGGTCTTGACGGATCCCTTTTTGAACTCATGTTTCTACCTGCAGACACCATCTTTGGATAAATGCACATAAACCTTCCCCCCCCCGCGAATTGCAAGTAGCCAGTCTCAGCGAGATTCCTCGACGCGCGCGCTACACCAGAAGAGAACCCTGAATACGCAAAGGTGGTTCTGTTAACTCTTAGGCGCTTAAAGAAGTCTGTTAACCATCGGCGCTTCTGGCGTAAACCAATGCTTCAGCAAACTAATTATGGGGAAACTTCATACTAGAAACTACAAATACACTTGAATTGCAATTATGTGAAGGTATTGGATGTCGAAGACTAACGTTGAGAAAGCCGTTGAATGGTATCGTGAGAAAAGGGGTATTTTTGAAGCCTTGGCAAAGAGGGTAGAATCGATTATTCACGAAGTACTAGATGAGAGGAAGATCAACTATTACAGCATTAGTAGCAGGGCTAAGTCTATTGAAAGTTACGAAGCGAAAGCCTCAAAAGAGAAGTACAAGGACCCGCCTTCCGAGATTCAAGACATGGCAGGAGTTAGAGTCATCACTTATACTGATGTCGATGCAAAGACTATTTCCAAGATAATCCAAGAGTTATTTGAGATTCAACCAGAAAATGCCGTTGATAAAACTGAAGAATTGGGGACAAATAGAGTAGGTTATCGTTCTATACACTGTGTTGGAACCCTTGGATCTGAACGAGTCAAGCTACCTGAAAACAAAGTATTCAAGGATATGTGGTGTGAGATTCAAGTTAGAACCATTCTACAACATGCGTGGGCCGAGTTTGAACATGACAGAAACTACAAGTTTAGTGGCGTTCTACCAAAGGATATACAAAGAAGACTTTCGATTGTAGCAGGAAACCTAGAACTTATAGACCGAGAGTTTGATAACATATCAAAGGCTATCGATAACTACACTTCAGAAATACGAGGAAAGACAGAATCAGGTGACTTGCGCATACCGATAAATTCCACATCTCTGAGAACATATCTGGAAAATAGACTAAAGGATGTGGTCGTAGCTGGCTTAACACCAAGCTTTAGAGGAGCTGACAAGGAAATCATTGATGAAATGACCGCTATGGGCATCAACACTATCGAGGACCTAGATGGTATTATTCCAAAAGACTATATTCAGAAAAAAATTAAATACATGCATTTTGAAGAAGAACAGGGATATACTTTTTCGGGATCTGTGAGAGACTTTCTCATGATTCACGATATTGATGCTTACTTCAAAAAGGCGTGGAAGGAAAAGTGGCACTTTATGTATAGGGAGGATGCCGCTTTCTTGAAAGAATATGGCATAGATTTTGAGGAATATGCGCAGATGCATGATTTGAAATTAGAATGGTTGTGATTGAAGCTTTGATGCGTATTATTCTAGGCCATCACTGTCCAATCTTTGCTTATGCCTGAACAAGAATGCCGTTACGTCTTAAGGATTTGTCTTAATCTTCTGATACTGGGTTGCTTTCTTGATTAACGACATCCATTCTGCCTTCTCAGTTTCAACATTTGCTTTTTGTGCAGGAGTTTTACCATTCAACGCCATGTGGGGTCTTATGAAGTTGTAGTAGATTCTCAGGCCATCCATCATTGTCTGTGCTGTTTCAACATCATCGAGCCCTCTCATAACCTTGTTTCTTTGTCTTATTGTTCCATGTAGTCTTTCAACCATGTTGTTGTTTGAACGGTCTCTAATGTTCGGAATCCTAACGTGCTGAGTTCTCGGCGCGCGCTGCCTTGTCCCGAAATTGGTGTAAAATGGTCATAATTCCTGTTTTCGGGTTCAGGGACAGTTTTGAGGCACATGCGTGTTTTTAGCCCTTCTATGTGCCTTGGCTTTCCAGACGGGCTAAA